>Ga0208825_1001170_pt1 | contig 20988 bp, 14 predicted proteins | sample AD_UKC113_MetaG_FD_184450 | JGI IMG/M metagenome (GOLD analysis project Ga0208825, IMG submission 184450) | Active sludge microbial communities of municipal wastewater-treating anaerobic digesters from Hong Kong - AD_UKC113_MetaG (SPAdes)... | ecosystem: Engineered > Bioreactor > Anaerobic >...
TACCGTCGTACATAGTAAGCACAACGCGGCGCGTGGACTTGCTGCCCAATCTAGTCTCTACCATTTTGACGATCTTTAAAAGCTGGCTCATCCCTTCCAAGGCGTAGAACTCCGACTGTAATGGTATCAGTAGCAGGGAGCAGGGTGTGAGACTGTTGATGGTGAGAAGCCCTAAGCTTGGTGGGGTATCTATTATAATATAATCATAGTCTTTCACGGGGGCAAGTTTCTCTTTCAGAATCATTTCCCTGGCTATTTGGTTAGCAAGCTCCGGCTCTGCGCCGGAAAGATCGATGTTGCAGGGTGCAATGAAGAGGCCTGAGATTTCTGTGGGCAGGATAATATCTTGGAGGGGAGTATCCTTCACCATCACGTCATACATCTGGTTATTTAAGCGCCATTTGTCAATGCCAAGTCCTGTGGTGGCTGCGCCCTGCGGGTCGAGGTCGATCAATAGGACTTTTTTGTCCTTGAGAGTGAGGTAAGCGGCGAGATTGATGGATGTCGTTGTCTTGCCACAGCCTCCTTTGTGATTGCAGACTGTAACCACCTGCATGAATAATTAGTAATTACTTATGAGCAATAAGACTTTTGATTGGCTGTATGTGTTTAGGTGCTTGAGAGTAGGTCGGTAAATGCTGATCTAGTCCGGGCGTGATTAATATAAATCGACATGCATCTAATAAGCAAACGATATCGTCAGACTATGCTTACCAAAAAGGCTCTAAATGAAAAGGCAACAGAGAATGGCACGAAACGGGCCGATAGATGCTGAATTCATGGACCTAAACACATACAAAAAATGAGGGGGGTTTAGGGTGGGTTGCAGATACCGCAGGGAGAATAGCCCCTTGCCCTAGCCTCTTCTGAGCTGGCAAATGTAATCAGATTTCCGGGCTTTATTTTTTTAGCGGCTCTGCAATCCGGATAATGATACTTATCGCTCTTTGAAGAACCCACGAAAGGACCATTGGACGCGGTTGTCTGGCGGGGGCCGGCCCAGGCAGAGGTTGGCCCTACGTAGGACTGCGCGGTCCCTGAACTGTCTTCCTTGATGCAGGCACTCGCGGGGATAATTCCGTTCCACCAATCCGCGGGATTGAACTCATTATCATCAAAATCCCATATGCATGCTTGGCCGGCATCGACTAACTTTTTATTAAAGTTCTCCAGATTCCCGCTGGGACTTCGGAAATATACAACGGCGACCCACCGATCATAGGGATCTTTTCCCGTCTTGTTATCGAGGTCGAGGTAAACGAGTTTGCCGTAGAGCCACTGAGTCGCAAACTGCTGAGCCGCAGGGCCGTTATCTGTGCTCATCTCCGGGGCATCGACATCTGCGAGTCTGACACGGATTTCCTGGCTTTGCATCTGCACGTCGATCGTGTCGCCGTCTACGACATTGCTTACAGTCCCGACCGCCTCATCAACTGCTGCTGATGCGATGCAGGGCAGCAGCAGAAGCAGGGCGGCTAAGACTAAACCTGTCTTCGTGATATTCTCCATTCAAATCTCTTCTCTGTGAACTTATTCAACCGCAAAGGATTTGCAGATTGCGGCAAACTGTTCCTTGGTGTATGTGGCTATGACTTTTCCTTGATAAACTGCCCTGCTGGGCGCATGAATTACCACATACTTCCCGTTTTGCTCTGAATCGTCGATATACCCGCGGAATCCGTAAATCGGATCTCCCTCTCTGTCCTTTCCCTCTTGAATGACGCTGAATAGCATGGGCTTGCCTTCATCGGTGGTCATCTCCTCGAACTCATGACCTGTGCCGACGAAAAACTCCGCGAACTCCTGAAATGTCGGATATAGCTGTTTATACATAGCAGAATCCCATAGATTAATACTGATTATAGGCTTCGTTGTCCCTGGCTTGACCAATTGCAATGAATCATTACCCGACATATCTCCAAGCTCAACAGCATATGGAATATCAATTTTAATTGTCCCAATACTGGATTCGAACTCCTGGACGCTGGCAGATGATATTCCCAAAGAGACAGAAACTATCAGCACCGCCAGTAGACATTTGATGACCGGGGTTGATTTCATAGTTTTTAACTCCTCAGATAATCTTTTCTGATTTCTGATTAGGTAGATCTAACGAAAAATGTTTTGGCCTAGGACCTTGCGAAGATGACGGCAGACGAGTCCCAGACGAAGAGGTTTCGACTGCAAAAAGGTGCTGGAGGCGGCGAAAGACTCACCTTGTTTTCGCTGACTCAATTTTGACCCCCCTTTATAAGGAAACGCCGATTCGTTTTTGACCCCCCCTAAAAAGGAAAGCCTACTCTCTCCAAACTGAACTCGATAGGAGGCGCCTGAATCAGTAGGTCAAGTCGTTACGACATGCTGGGTTTCCCACAAAGAAGCGGTTCGAAGACCTGGTGGTCGATAGCCTCCCGAAAGGTATCGTGTCTCGTTTCGTACGGCGGCAGGGCTCGTCAATGAGCTGCCAGCTATCTATTTATATCAAGCAGTTCTCCTGATCAGCGATACGAGACTATGAGTACGATCATTACGTCGAACCTGGGATTTGACGGCAGCGATTCTAGACAGGATGCTTGCTTTAAACAGGGGTCAAAATCGGATCGGCGCAAGGGGTCAAATTTGGACCGGCGAAAACATACTAATAATCTGCATAACCTACATATATCTGGCCTTATAATGTGCAATCTCGGAAGGGTGAGTTAATGGAAGAGAATTTTCCCGGTTATCATAAATTCAAAGAGGAGGACTTCTCGGAATTATGGAGAGATTGCATTTTCGTTTTTGATACGAATGTGCTATTAAATCTATATCGCTACAAAATAAGCACCCGCGATGAGCTATTAAAAATTTTTAATGAAATAAAAGATAGGATATGGATACCCCATCAGGTCGCTTTGGAGTACCATGATGAGCGTTTGAATGTAATAAAATCTCTTATGTCCGTGTACGATAAAATAGACAAAACAGAAAAAGACCATTGTAATAAAATAAAAAATAAGTTAGGTGTGTGTAAAGAGCGGCATCCTATTATTGATGTGGATAGAATAACTTCTGTATTGGATAGTAACTATAAATTAATATCGCAAGAGTTGGAAAGGGAAAAAACCACTCACCCGGATTGGAACTCTAGCGACGATATTAGAAGTACAATTTATTCCCTATTCGATGGAAAAATCGGCGAGCCGTACTCTCAAAAATCACTGGAAGAAATCTATAGACGGGGAGAAACAAGATATTCTCTTAAAATACCTCCTGGATATGAAGATAAAAACAAAAAACCGGATTTCCCTTATAAGGAATATGGAGATCTGGTGCTTTGGTGCCAATTGATAGATGAGTCAAAGCGTATCAATAAATCAGTGATTTTAATTACAGATGATTCGAAAAAAGATTGGTTTAGTGAGCGCAGTATCCCTCGCCCAGAGTTGATTCAGGAGTTTTTCTCAGAAACAAATAATATATTATATATTTATTCGCCAAAGGATTTCATGAAATGGTCACAACAATACCTAAAGATCACGATTGCCGAAGATGCTATCCGGGAAATCGAAGAGGTTAAGAGTGGAGATGAAAAATACTTTGGAGATAAGGCAAGCAAATCATACTCCTTTACTTGGTCAGAAGTCGACCGTCTCCCCCAATCCGAATATGATAAAATGGAAAAATTACGCAAAATCTTCGCAAAAAAACTAAATGAAAATCCAGAGATGACTGAGGAAGAAGCCAATTTATTGCTTTTGGAACTTGACAGAAATACCGTGAATAATCACAGCATAAAGATCAGATTTTCAGATAAAGAGGACGATTTTGGATGGGATATTTATCAGAAATTCCCATCCATTTTACATAAATATTAAAAAATAATTTTTGTCATAGTTGGTCCCACATTCCGCACTTTAATTTCCTAAACTGAGTATTTTTTCCCGCTAACGATTCTTCAAATATAATCATAATTTATAATATTCATTTACATTAATAATTCGTTTGCTTGCCATATCACGCTGATTGAGGGGGCTTTTTGCCATCTTATCCCTCCAGAGGGTAGTCTACCGTTATTGAGTTGACTGGCCGTTGGCATATCGTGTGAATGAGATGATAGGAGATGGCTGCATTCGATTGCTCTCTCTTAAGCGCCATTTTGTCTATGTGGTCTCATGATGGTGTTTTCTTTTTCAACAACTCATTATCGGTAGACCACCGTATCTCAAGCCCAAATGTATCTGCGCGCTGCTATTGAACGTCATTACATTCCATCATTTGAGATATTCTCTTGCTCTGAGCCTCTTCAAACTTAGTCTTGAAGGAGAAATCATAGTTCTTCTCGAAGATTTGACCTGTCTTAGTGGTAATTGTTGCTGTTATGGGAAATCCTCCCCAGGCCCAAATCCAAACCTCGAAATCATTGGTGGGATCTTCGGATACAGCAACGGGATTTGAGAAAGTTGGATGCAATAGGTATTCTACCTTCTGCACTTTATCCAGATCCACCCCTGTAAGATAGATCCTGTTTCTTACAACCATATAGTTGCCCCTGGGACAATAGAGCACATGCTGGTCCTTCTCCGAATAAACGTCGCTGGTAACTTCAACATCCAAAGTCGAAGACAAATTGTTTTGAGATGTATTATCAGCAAATTTTTGGGCAGGAACTTGCTCATTTTGCACAGTTTGCCGAATAGCAGAAACATTTGCTTGGTGCTCTTGCAGCTTAACATCAGGTCCTTCAAATTGGGCAGCATCTGCAAAAGCTATGAGCAAAAAAATTATGACGGGCAGATACGAATATCTCATATATCCACCCCATCAACTGATATATCCTAATTTTTTCGCTTCAGCAAATGCGGCAATGGCTTCGCTTTTTCTACCTAGCTTTTCCAGGATTATGCCTTTGCTATTCCATGTGGCAGCATCCTCTGGATCGTTATTCAAAACGCTTGAGATATACTCTAGAGCTTCTTCATATCTTCCAAGACTCATTAAGGCATTTGCTTTTCCATTCAATGCCGTCTTGTCTTCGGGATTTATCTTTAGCGATCTGTCGTAACTTTCAAGTGCCATTTCATAGTTGCCCATTGCCAAAAGGAGGACGCCTCTATTGTTCCATACCTCCCCATTTGATGCGTCAGCGGCCACGGACTTATTGTAACAATCCAGCGCATCTTCATACTTGCCAAGGGAATATAATGCCATGCCCTTACCGTTCCAAGTAGCAGCATCATACGGATTGATTTCAATGGATTTATTGTAGCTATCAAGTGCATCCTTGTATTTGCCTAAGTTCAATTGAGCATAACCCATCCCCTTCCAGATGTTTGCGTCAGTAGAATCTAATGCAGATGCTTTTTCGAAGTTTTCCAAGGCATCACTGAATCTTCCGAGCTTATTTTGCATTTCAGCCTTTCCTTTCAACGCCACAGGATCTGATGGATCAAGATCAAGAGCTTTTTCATAACTTGCTAATGCATTCTCATATTGTCCTAAATTACTCTGGGCATTCGCTTTGCCCTTCCATGCAAGAATATCAGATAAATTCAATCTTATGAGTTGTTCGTAGCTCTGTATTGCATTTTCGTATTGCCCCGAATTGCTTTGAGCAGTTGCTTTACTCTCCCATGCGATAATATCCGAAGAATTAAGAGCGATCACCTTATCAAGACATTCTATAGCTTCTTGGTTCTTTCCCAACGTGACGAGAACAATGCCCATCCCTCTCCATGCTTCGATTGATGATGAATTGATCTCAGTGGCTTTTTTATAGTTCTCTAATGCTTCATCAATTCTTCCAAGCATTTTTAGAGCATTGCCTTTGCTAACCCAAGTATCCGCATTAGATGAGTCAATCGCTAGTGACTTATTGTAACTCTCAATGGCATCCAAGTACTTTCCTTTAGCCGCTAATGCCTTACCATTTATTAACCAGCCAAAGGAGCTATTAGAGTTGAGTTCCAGAGATTGCTTGCTACAATTAAGCGCGTTCTCATACATCCCGAGATACAGGAGGGCTTCTGCTTTGTTTGACCACGGCATAGCATAATTTGGAGCTCTCTTGATCGCCTCATCATAACATGACAATGCATCCTCATATCTCCCCATAACTACTAAAGTCGCACCTTTGTTATTCCATGCAGCGACATTTGATGGATCAAGTTGTATGCATTTGTCGAAACATGCTAGAGCTTCATCGTATCTTTTTAGCTGTGACAGTGCATCGCCTTTTCCAAACCATGCATCGGCGTAAGATGGGGATATCTGGAGAGCTTTTTCATAACAATCATAAGCTGCCTCATATAAATTTAAATTAAAGAAAACATCTCCTTTATCTTTCCACATTAAGGCATCTGAGGAGTTAATCTGTGATGAGATATTATAGGCGGCAAGAGCCTCGGAGTATCGTCCGAGTTTATATAGGGCGAGACCTTTGCCGTGTAGAGCAACACTATCCTGAGAATGTTCTTCTATAATTTTGTTAAAGATAGTTAGTGCGTCCTCATATCGTCCCAATTCGATTAGTGCTGCTCCCTGATCTTTAAGATTTTCATTGTCATTAAAGGGTGAGGGTGCATAATTGGGGTGTTCCACCCCGGCCGTTGCCCCCTCCTGGACCTCTTCATACATCTTCAGCGCTTCTTCGAACTTCCCTTGCTTGAATAACACATCTCCCATATGATTTTTACTGCTCTTATGATAAATTTGGAGTAAATAATTGTCCCCCCTCAGTGCTAGTGCATTTGAATAGCGTTCCAAGGCCTCATCAAAATTCCCACATTTATATGACTCATCACCAAGGACAAGCCATTTAATTGTTTCGCAAAAGTATCCGCCGTAGTTTTTTATACATTCCGTGTGTTCTTCTTTTCCAAATGACCATGAAGGCCCCTGATCTACAGCTAAGTCTGCTAAAATCGGGTTAAGATATATTGATGCCAAGAGGAATAGTATAAGAAGAAAAAGCCGAGTTTTCATAGACCCTCCATTTTCGTGGAATTGTATCCAAGCTCTTCTGCTTTGAAGATGGCTTTGTCCGACTCGATCGTACTATTCAAGAATTTCAGTACAAGCCCTTTCCCGTACCATGCAGCCCCGTTGGATGGATTTAATTCAATGGCTTTGTTATAGCTCGTTAATGCATCCTCATATTTTCCTGTTTGATTAAGAGCCACGGCTTTGCCATACCAAGCCGCAGAACTTGATGGGTTCAATGCTAATGCTTTTTCGTAACTAGCAAGTGCATCCTCGGATCTGTTCAATTTCAAGAGAACATTGCCGCGATTGATCCAAGAGGCTATGTTCTGGGGATCAATTTTTGTTGATTTATTGAAAGAATCTAGGGCATTCTCGTAATCTTTGAGTTCCACCTGAACCAGACCCTTGGAATACCATGCAGCGCTATCCAGGGGGTTGATCTCTAAAGTCTTCTCGAAGCTCTTCAGGGCATCTGCTTCTTTTCCGAGGTTGTATTGTGCATTTCCCTTAATGCTCCATGCCTTCGCATTAAATGGATCAAGATCAATTGCTTTAGATGCTGCTTTTATGGCTTCATCATACATGCCAAGATTGCTCAAGACCTGCGCCTTTTTGGTCCATACATCTGAATTGGATTTATCAAGATCAAGAGAGGTGTTAAAGCTGTTGAGCGCTTCTTCGTACATGCCCAGTTCTGTTAGAGTCGCACCTTTCCCGGCCCAGGAGACGGGATCACTTGAATTTATCTTAATTCCTTCGTTGTAACTCAGCAGAGAGTCTTCATATTTCCCAAGCCCATAGAGTGCAATTCCCTTATTCGTCCAGGCGAGTGCATTATTAGGATCGATCTCTAGGGATCTGCTACTGCTGGATAACGCCTCCTCATGTCTGTTCATTTTGTTGAGGGCAATTGCTTTATTCAGCCATGCCTCTGCATCATCCTCATTTAGTGATATTGCCCTCTCGCCGGCGGAAAGTGCTTCTTCGTGATTGCCTAGTATATTGAATATTTTTGCTTTTGCGGACCACGCCTTCTCTAAAGATGAGTTGATTTCTATTGATTTATTGTAGCTGCCTAGGGCTAGAGTATACTTGCCCATTGAATAGAATGCATCCCCTTGTCCCAACCACGCCTCAGCATCTAACGGATTGATTTCAAGTGATTTATTAGAGCAGGCAATCGCTTCTTTATAATTCCCTAATTTTAATAAAGAGTTAGCTTTTGCGTTATATGCCACAGTATCAGAAGGATTTAGCTGGATGATCCTGTTATAACTATCTAGGGCAGCTTCGTAGTTATTCAATGCATAATAAGAATCACCTTTTATTCTCCATGCAGCTATGTTCGATGGCTCCATCTCCAACGATTTATTTATTGATAGGAGAGCAATATCAAAAGAACCTTCTTTATAGTATGAATCTGCTTTCTCTAGCCAATAAAGAGCGGAGAATTCTTCTTCATGAGAAGGCATAATGCAGATGATGGTTAGTACAATGACGCAGATCCCATTATATATAATTTTATTCAAGAGCAGTCCTCCTTGGCAGTGTGCCGAATTTTCTGTAATTTGCACGGCCCTGATATCCCACCTTTCATTCCATATCCATAGATAAATACTTTCGTATGTGTTGAGGTGCTTGAGAGTAGGTCGGTAGATGCTGATTCAGTCCGGGCGTGCTTAATATAAATTGGCATGCATCTAATAAGCAAACGATATCGGTAGAGCATGCCCGCCAAAAAGGCTCTAAATGAAAAGGCAACAGAGAATGGCACGAAATGGGCCGATAGATGCTGAATTCATGGACCTAAACACATACAAAAAATCTAAATATGAACAAGTCGAGTTAATTGGCCATGTCTGGTAGAGTAACAATAAGGGATTTCGTAAGCCTGCTCAACCTCAAAACGGTCTCGTTCACAGAAAGATCTTTAGGATTCCAGAGCACATATGAGAAAGCCAATGTTACGTTTTTTGCGGTATACCCTTGAAGACCACACATCAGCGCCTGGTCTGGGTTTCTATATATTTGTGTTGCTGTTGAAGAGGGACCAATATTTGTATCAACGTATTGGGTTATTGGGTCGCCATCAGGGACTCCATCCATCAGCCTTCCATATAACTTTAGCATAAAGTCTAAGAGTTGTGGATGCTGTTGCAACGGATAGCAACCTTCATTATGCATAGTTAAACCTAACGCAAACGTTTTGTTATCACTAACAACTACTCCGGTTGGACTGTCATTCAGTTCCCATGTCGCCGGGTATTCAAAACCCATGCCATGGCCACTGTACCTTATCCACGTATCTTGGCTCTCAGGCTTTGCTCCAGCAGGCAAAACAAGAACCGCCAGGAGCACCACCACCGCTATCGAATGCCTTGTCATAATCACTCCTCAATTCCCGTCCATTGATAGATACCTTTTGCCTGTAATCCACGACGTGACGATACCCCAAAACCGCTCTTAGCTTGTGCTTTTATCCATATCAGTGGATGCCGGAGAAGAGACTGATATCTTGACAGTGCAGGATGCAAAGATCCTCCTTGAAATGATGCTTTCGAGAAAACGCTATCGGGATAAGGATGTGATCAAGTTCATCAAGGAAAGATATAGGGCCAGGCATTCCGCCAAGATATCGCACTCCAGACTTTGAGAAATCGCCAAAAATCTCTCAAAAATGTAGCCATGCATGGGGATGTAATTTAAATTAAAATATTAAAAATATTATGTTAATTTATATCAATATATGATATATTGAAAATACCTGATTCAATTGTCGTGAAATTGATTGATCGATGATCAAGTGGTGGGCAATTGATTGCAAAAAAATCTAAATATGAACAAGTCAAGTTAAATGAAAACATTTTAATTATTTCGGATTTTCTTGCTAGATAATTTTACATTATGCTGATTTGAGTCGATTTCTCTTGAGGGATAAGATGGCAAAGTCCTCTCAATTGGTGCGATATGGCAAGCAAATAAATTATTAATACAGATTAATATTGTAAATTATGATTATATTTGAGGAATCGTTAACGGGAAAAATACTTAGTTTAGGAAGTTAAAGTGCGGAATGTGGGATAATCTTTATCTACTTTCGTGATGAATGTGGCAGTCAGATATTCTCATAGAGACAGGAGGGACCATGGCCATGAAATTTCCATCTGTGACATTCATGCTACTTGTGTTGATAATGATTCCAGGGGTCGTGAATGGCAGTGATTATAGTAGCGCAGCAGCTGTTTTGTTAGATCGAATTGCTCTTGGTGAGGGGACGTCTGATGCTGCTGCCCAGGCACATGGTTTAGCTAGTGCTTATGATATTACTTACGCTTATGGCCTATACAACCCTAAAGACGCAAGACCACTAACTGAAATGACTATTAAAGAAGTCAAACAGTTGCAACAGCAAATGCTCGCTAACCAAGCCGGTAACAAACTGCAATCCTCGGCGGTAGGTAAATATCAATTAATCAGTACAACATTAGAAGAACAACAAAAAACGCTTGGACTTTCTGACGATACGAAATTTGATGCCACAACGCAAGAGTTATTTGGTCTTTCCCTATTGGAAAAAAAGGGTTATAGAGAGTGGGCTGAAGGTAAGATCTCAGATTATCAATTTCAAAAGAATATAGCGAAAGAATGGGCTTCAGTAGCAGACCCCGATACAGGGACCTCAGATTATGGACAAGGTGTAGGTACTACGGATGCACAAATTAAAGAAGCAATGACAGAAGCAAAGAGTTTATTGGGTATTTCTCGGGAGGAACAAAAACCAATTATCGCTTTGACCCTATACGTCCATGATGGAAGTACAAGCGGTCCTAAAATTTCAGGTGCCCAGGTCAAAGGCCACGATGGTTCGGGCAATAGCTTCCAGCAAATTGCTAATGACGAGGGTTATGTTTCTATTACTGGCACGCCAGGGACTTGGTCCCTCTCGGTTTCCGCAAACGGATATGAAACCAATGGCTGGAATCAAGATATAACTGGTAACTGTATTAAGCATGCTTATATACTTCCAACCAACGCGGCGGTCGCTGGAGCTTCAAATATCGGTCCAGATGCCAATAATAGTACACAAGAATCCAGCCGACAGGTGTCTTCCAAATCAAGTGCACAATCAACGAACCAGCCCCGTATCGCATGGAGAAAGACCTACGGTGGTGATTACCAGCATAGTCTTCGAGCAGGCTCAGTCCAGCAGACGAGTGACGGGGGATACATGATCGCTTCCGATGATTGCACTGAGGCTAAGCTCATTAGGACCGATGCCGATGGCAATATGCTCTGGGAAAAGAATTACGGAGGACCAGAGGAAACAGAACAGGTGTCTTCTGTGTTTCTGTTGACAAGCGATGGGGGATACATCATCGTTGGCAGTACATGGACTATTAATGGGAATCAAGACGCTTTGCTTGTTAAGACTGACTCTACAGGCAACGTGATATGGGACAAAGCTATCGAAGGACCTGCTTCTGAAGGACCTGCTTCTGAATTGGCATTAGCTATTCAGCAGACGAATGATGGAGGCTACATCATTATTGGCATAACAAATAACGGAAAAGAATCAAATTTATGGCTGGTCAAGGTCGATTCTAACGGTAACAAACTCTGGGATAGAACTTTCGATTTCGGAGGAACAGGGATAGCTGGTTACGAGGGTAATATGCCCTTCGTGCAACAGACAAATGATGGAGGCTACATACTATCAAGCGTATTTACAGTGGAGGGTCTAGGAAACGCTTATGCTTTGCTTGTCAAGACGGACGCAGAAGGAAATATGTTATGGAACAAAACGTATATCGATAAAGAATATGCCTCTTCTGTCCAGCAAACGAGCGACGGAGGGTACATATTTGCCGGATGGAAAGGTGTCAAGGTCGGTGATACGTGGATCGATTTAGCCTGTTTGACTAAAACGGATCCTTTGGGCAATGAAGTTTGGAATAAGACCTTTGAGGAAGGATATGTTGCTAAAATAGTTCGGCAAACCAATGATGGAGGATATATTCTGGCAGGAAATGCCCGCGATACAATTGACACTGCGCCGGTATTGCTTATCAAGACAGATCCTTCCGGGAACAAAGAGTGGTACAAAAAATTTGGAGCGCACAATTGGGATCAGGCATCTTCCATCCAACAAACCAGTGATGGCGGATACATCATCGTAGGTGATGATGGCTATGAAATCTGGCTAGTCAAGATCGGTGGAAATGAGGAGGCTAATAGCACAAAAATTAGTCCAATCCATCGGAATGAATCACCAAAGCAAGAAATAAATGCTGGAGGTGATTCGGCAAAGAATCAATCAAATACACAGGAGAAGCCGGTGTCAGCCAAATCATCAGGCTTTGGCGGAGTTATTGCCATTGCTTCATTACTTTGCGCCTTCATCATGTGGAGGAAGAATTAACCTAGTCAAAATGGATTTTGCAGGTTGGATGTCTATCCGGTCGTGAATCTGCAATCGGCTGTTATTTATATAACCTATTCAAATATGCTACATGGGGTGTAGCAAAATGGGCAAAAGAGGTCCAAAGCCACGATTCTTAGATGTAGCATGTCCGAATGAGCAGTGCAATCTATTTGGAATTGCTGGGAAAGGTAACGTCACTGTGTACGGAACCTACATGATAAGCTCCGGCAAGGTCAGGAAATATGTTTGCCACACATGCGGCACCAGATTCTGCGATAGAACTGTTTTCGCCGGTCCAAATTTGACCCCTTGCGCCGATCCGATTTTGACCCCTATTTAAAGCGAGCGTCCTTCTTGCGTATAAAGTTCACGTAACTCTACATTCTTCATGTTCAGAATCATTGCATGCCCACAGCACACGATGCCATGATAAATCAGTTCTATGACATTCTCACCAATTTCAGCCAAAATGTCATAGAACTAACTTCAGCATGTAGTTTAGCCGGTTGAAAAATTATAATTAACTTTTATTGATAGTCGTCTATGAAAATGTTTTCCAACTCCACCATTCCACGCACTATAGGAATGAGCACCACCTGGTGCGCAACCGTATGCGTATCAAGGCGGAAAACATATTTATAAAAATGCGGCGCAGTGACTGATAGTGATTTTGGTGGATAGCGGTTTGCGGCAGGTCTGAAGGGATATATTCAGAAATATATTAATGCTTTATGCTTGGCCAGTCAACTCAATAACGGTAGACTACCAAATTTTCCATGCCTTGATCCACGAGTGCAGGGCGGGGGTGCCTTCTAGCCGAGAAAAATATTTGCCGAAAAATGAAACCACCCCCGGCAAAATGCAGGACCCATGCAACGATCGCGGGATCGACTTCCCATTTGGAGGAGGTCCACAGGCTGGCCGACATTTTTGCCTGCCAGCCTAGAGAGGGGGCCCCCTGCCACCACCCCGACCGCGGCCCATTTAGACCCCGCCCCAACTATCCATAATTTCAACCTCAGCATCTACTGGGACGGGAGAGAGAAGCTCAGATCCCACACGTCTCATTATGCTCAACAGCAGGTCGGCTATCTCTTTAGCCGAAGCTTCTGGAGCTTCTAGGAGGATCTCATCATGAACTGATCCGATCATCTTGACATCCTCGGGAAGAGAATTGTAGACCTCAGCCATTACCGCTTTTATAAGATCCGCTCCAGTTCCTTGGCTAGGTGAATTATAGAGCATGGTGTCCCTCGCCAGGTTTTGCCCATTCACCCAATCCCAAATCCGTTTTCTGCCAGATATGGTCTGGATGCAGACCATTGGAATTGAATAGAAACCCTGCTCAGCGTTGTGGAAGATATAGGTTTGAGGATGCTGTTTCAAGGCCTTCTGCGTTCGATGGAACGCCTGCACACCAGGATATGTAGCGAAGAATGCATTTCGTATTTGCTCTGCCTCCTCCTGGCTCATGTTCACCCCGTACTGGATCTGGGCATTCTCCCTAAACCCGCAAGCAGAGACCCCATAGATTAGCCCGAAGTTTGCACTCTTCGCGCTCTGCCGTTGCTCTTTTGTTACCCGATCTATTGGGACTCCAGCCAGCCGAGAGGCTGTCAGTTTATGGAGGTCCTGGCCAGCTTGGAATGCCTCTATCATAGTCTTATCCTGGGAGAGCCGTGCCATTATTCGGAGCTCAATACCGGAGAAGTCCCCCTTGATGATCTTCTTACCAGGAGGAGCTTTGAAGAGTCTCCTCATAGCCTTGCCATCCTCACCTCGCTTTGGTATCTGTTGGGCGTTGGGGTTTTTGGAACTGAACCGACCGGATCTAGTAGAGAGCTGGAAATATGTTGAATGAAGCCGGCCATCAATGGGTGAGGACCTCTGAAGCCAGTCATCCAAAAACTTCGCCTGCTTGGCAAGCCTGCGATATTGGAGAATCTCTTCAGCGTAGGAACATCCAGCAGCGACCAGTTCTTTGAGAGATTCTTCTTTTGTCGAAGGGATATTATAACCCTGACTTCGCAAGAATGCGAGAAGCTGTTTGGGACTGTTTGGGTTCAACCCTCTTGCTTGAAAATTCTGGGTAATCTTTTGAAGCTGGAGGCGCTTTTCATCTACCATAGCTCTACATGCCTCAACATCCAAAGGTAGCCCTCTGAGTTCTAGTTCAATGACCGAAGGAATTACCCTAAATTCCAATTCAGCTATTTGCTCGAGATCGTTTCTCTTGAGTAACTCCTGGAGGATATCATGAAGAGGGAGGAGCACTCCAGCATCCCTAGCTGCATAAGCTATTTGCTCAGCGCTCAAAACCTCAGCTCCCCAGTCACTAGCCTGAAGCTCTTTGGGAAGATCTATGCCCAAATGTCGTTTTGCTATAGATCGGAGAGTCTGCTCCATTTCGCCAGAAGCATAGTAGCCAGCCCAGCAAACTTGGGATGCTAGCATGGTATCAAAGATATTTGATATATGGAGCCGCCGTCCACAGGAGGCCTGAATAAAGGCCAAATCAAACTTCAGGTTATGGCCTACTTTTTTTATGTCGGAACGTTCCGAAAGCTGCCCCAGGTCCTGGATGGGAGAGCCTCCTTCTCGGTCCAGCTCCCAAAGATCGGCCACGTAAACCCGCCCAGATGGGAGAGAGAGCTGAGCTAGCCTAGCCCTAGAGGAAAGAGGGTCCAAACCAGTAGTTTCCAGATCTAGGCCGCATATCCCTGCCTGGGCTATCTCCTGGAGAGCCTCCTTCCAGGCTGGAAGAGAAGAGATCTCCACTACCTCCAGATTTGGTATTTGATCCTGGAGACTGCCCTGAGTGCATCTCTTTTCCGCATCCCCACCCAGCCCATCCATGCTTACGTCGATGTGCGAGATGGTCACTATGTCCCGGGCGTGATCTAGCGGTGCTACGCATTCATCGCCAGCCACATAGCTGATCGTCTCACGAGGGGCCTCGGTATTGAACCGCACAGGCTCTGCCTGCTCATAATAGACCACAGGTGTGGGCTCGTCCCGGCGTGGATGGGGGCCGATACCGGGTGCATCAGCCGGGCCGCACGATTGTCTTATTGGTATATCAGTGGGTTCACTGATGGCGTTATCGGTGCCATTTGCGCCGCTTTCGCCTGATTTACAAGCCATTGTAGCCATCGTAGCTAAAGTCGTCATCGTCGCCATCGTCGCCATCGTCTCTTTAATTCCTCCATCTCCAGAATCGGGACGAATTTCTTCGACGTTGGCTACGTTGGCTACGTTGGCTACGTTGGAGACATTGGAGACATTGGCGAGAAAGACGTATACAGAATCGCGCCCTTTACCACTGCGCTTAACGGTTTTGATTTCAACCGTTCCGCTCTCTTCCATCGTGGAAAGAAAATCATCAAAATCAGCATTTTTAATTTTTACGTCTTTCAAAATATCCCTTCTTGTCGCCTTGCCGCCGTGTTTTTTCAGATACGCGACAATTCGATCAATCACGTTTTTTTCTGCATTTGCACCCACTAGCTCGTAAACCGCCATCGCTGTAGGCATGAAATATGAATCCACCAGACGGCAGGCTTCCTCAACAAACTCAAACCTGATTGGTCTGGAAGGATCAAACCCCGGCATGCCCAACTCAAAGAGCAGGGAGAGTTTGATCACAGTCGGCGCAAGCCTGCTATAGATTTGCATAGCATTGCCATCGTTGCTGGCGGTCCATTCGTTCTCACGGATTCTCTGCCACTCCGTGTAATAAGTTGCAGCTTCCTGGCTGAAGTGCATGGCCTCGCATTCCTGCATCTCTGACAATTGGGAGGCGATGCCCGCAAGCTGGTTCCGTACCACCTCCTCGAAGACGCTATTAGCCGCTGTCCCTTCTTCCAAAGGCAACCATTTTTCCTTTTTTCCTTGTGGGAAGAAGAAGAGAAATCTGGCCATGAAGCCACTCAGAGTATCGTTCTGCTCAGTGTTAGCGCCCAGACTCGCGTCTGTGGTCGCCCACAACAGATTAAGATATGGATCGTCCACCCTAAACTCGGTTTTTGATCCTTTTCGCTGGCTGGTCCTCAATTTGCGGTAGAAGGGCTTGCAGTCGTATAACTGCATCAGAGAGTCCTTAAAACCTCTCATGTAGTCTCGTTTCATCAGCCCCAGAACACCTGCAGCTTCGTCCCGGATCCAGAGGGCGTGGTTGTAGTCGCTCATGTGCTCGGTAAATGCCTCTGGGCTGAATTCGGTAGGCACCATCGCGGGCAAGAGAGAGGGCTTTACCTGGCAAAGCATTGACTCCGCGGTATCGACTACGGTGGACTTTCTTGCAAGGCTCGATTTACCGTTTATTGATATGTATACATTAGGGTAAATGGTACCTTGTTTCAATACGATTTTTATTTTCTTGTCTGCGATCACCGCTAGGATGAAGACACCGGCAGCGAACCAATACTCTGTGTAAGCATCCGAGATATCAGACCCGTAGGCCATGAACCTTTGAATGAAATGCTCTTTCGGCAATTGGCAATTGAACTTCGGGCCAGACGGTAGCGAATATGCATTAAGCTCTTCCTCTGAAATCGCATCCGGATTTGGATCGTCAACTTCTGAGAATTTCCTATCAGGCTCCCATAGGTCCCGAAGCGCGTGCCAATCGTTGCCCCTGCATCCGTCGTGAGGGCATCCAAAACCGCGCTCTCCGCTGTCAGCAACGCCTATCCATGCTTCGCCTCTGTCATGATTTGAATTGAATGGGCATTCTTCTAAAATTGCAAGGGTCCACTTTTTGCCTTTTGGGTCCACCCACCCACTTTTTACTTTCACAACTGTGGCGCCGTGCTCCTCAGCATATCGCACTGGGTCGAAGTCTCTATGGTTGTCCCCCACGGGTCGCTCTTTCGGTGCCTTGATTGCTGCCAGCTCTTCTAGCTGCTCTCTGGATACGGTGACCAGCTCATTTGGCGCCTCAAGGATCTTTGCTATCCTATGTGGTCTATCTTCGATATCGCTGCCTTTTCTAGCAGCCGTGCCATATATCTTCCAAATCCTAGCGGCGTTATAGGGGGTGGTATCAACCTTAACTATATCGTCTGAGAAAGTGGCATCCAGGGCGTCCAGACATCTCTTCACCAGATCCCTAGATGTTTCATCGTTGGGTAGATCGATCTTCACCACCAGGTGCCCACCGTTGCCGCTGTCTGCCAGGATGAAGGCTCCTGCCGGCCAGCCCCTCGATATAAGCCATTCTTTGATATCCTTGGCCTTCTGTATAGCTGCTGCGTGCTCTTCTTCATTTGAGCTGATACCAGCTGGTCGGATCGGATCCAAATCTATAGGCAACCATCGGCGCTCAATGATATCAGCATCCGCCGTTGTCTCCTTTGCGTACTTTGTGTACTTATTGGCAGATCGAGCAAAGAGATCACGGCGAACCGGATTAAGAGTGAAGTAGTACGCAGGGAAGGGCTCATCCGCAACTCCTACTACAGCATCGGTCATAGCCCCGGCATCATCGAAGTAGCCGCTTATGGTTCTGAACTTCCCAGCGTTTAAAATTCGTAGCTCTCTTATATCTCCGGGATTGTGGAAGATCTGAAAGGTTCGCAAGATATCAGAACGATTAAAAGAGCTCATGCCCGGCGCCGTGGTCATTGCCCTCTTCCCGCTGGGCCGCATTCAAACCGCCTCCATTCGGGCAACCTTGCGCCGCTTGATGACAATCCTTTGACCGCGATTCCCCACAATAAACAATCGGTGCTCGTTGAACGCTTCTAGGGTTCCGAAAAACTTGGAGCCGCTATCAAGCGCACCGATTATCTGTTTTCCTATCCACGATTCAAGAATTTCGTCCTCGTCGTAGGACGAAAAGGTTTTTGTAATAAGAGTTACATTATCCAATTGAGACATTTCTAATACCTCGTCTGTGAGTCACCGTCTGAGGCCAATCAGACGGGCTCAAATCTTTTCTATATTCAACTCAGCCATTCTACACACTCGTTTTGTTGCTATTCCAATTTTTAAATGTTCTGACAGTTGCAAACCATAGTTAGAGTATCATTACTCATCCAAATGGTCTTTTGTTTACAAATTTGTCTACAACAGTTAACTTTTAATTTCTTCAATTTTTCTTTATGAATTTATTATCCGCCTCCATGCCCAAATAATATTTCCGGCCTATTTTTAGGCTAGTTATGTAATTAATATTATATATACTTTTCGGTTTATGTGCGGTATGTTGCTGTTCCAGTAGAATACAGCCCCATATGATAGAACAAAATGCGCGATCCCTTCTTGCAGGCAGCCACTGCTGTTCCCGGGACGACCAAAATATATTAATGCATTGACGGATATATTCACTACTTTACCGGATAAGAGAATGGTGGTGCCACAGCGCGATTTATGCTGCGGCACCAAAAGTGGTTGGTGGTACTGCGATGATCCCAATGCAAGTATAAAATACTATCCTACGAATTATTATGATAGTTGCGCATGTTGCTTTTTCCACCAATCAGTGACAAAGACCAGAATAGCAACCGTCGCGCGATATCTCGCTGGGTCCTAATTTTTGAGGGGGGGGTTTTGGTTTTGGTAAATCCAAATCACCTTACAACTTCAATGGTCGCGATCGCATGCTTGTAGACTATGAAGCATTTCTTGTTTACCCTAAATTGGATCTCGTACGCATTGAACGCCTCCAGCACTCCAGTCATAGGCATCGCACCACCTATCATCCGCAATGTAACCTTCTTGCCAAGCAGCTTTGGCAGGAATTGTGGCGGTTGTGACTTCTTAGTGACTGGTTCAGTCGATGTATCTTCCGTCATTTTTCACCTCAACTATCTTCGCGATGGCCTGATTCTTTACTGTGGGCCTCCACCACATCACATATTGGCCCGCCTCCAGTTAGATAGTAGACTAAAAAAAGGGCATCCTCAAGCCACCTCGCCACTTGCAGTCCTAACTTTCACCGGGCCGTCGTCCACATAGGGCCTGAATGGCTGGCTCATCGCGGGCAGGATGCTTTCATCCTCCTGCTCCTCAATCGATGCCTGCAGGGCCTTCATGTGCTTACACGGAGCGCCAGGGTTGAATGCGCGAGCCGGGCAGCTGCAGTTTTTTGGCGTGGTCAAGTAGTAGCCCTTGCCGTCCTTTGACCGCGTCAACCGCATGCGATCCTGTAGCTCCACAAACTCCGGGAGAGGCTCAGCCGGCCGATGCATGTATGCGAGAAGCGCCTTGACTGCGTCTACGGTTTGCGTTTTTGGGTTTGCTGTTTCAATTACAATTTTTCCTGACATCTGACTCACCAATAACTTAATACATGTTATTTGTATTTAAGTGTATTGGTTTGAAATTAGACCAAAAAATATATAATACTTCAATGCACTTTTAATTATCATGCAAGCAACTGTGAAGATATCCAGGGCGGGGTCTGTGGTGATCCCGATAGAAGTTAGAGAAGCAATGGGCCTCAATCCGGGTGACTTAATTGTGATCGATGTTCTGAACAAGATCGTTCCTAAAATGAGTATGCAAGAACAGGGAAACGATAAGAGTGTTATCCCTGTTCCGGCTTAGACATTTAATGGTGAGTCAAATGTCCCTAGATACTAAATCTCCCAATGACATATCAACCTTTCCAGTATCGTCGCTCATCACCATCCCCGCCGTTATCCTGCAGGACCTTTTAGGAGCCATCCAGGAGCTCAAGGATGAGGTTGCAGCTCTTCGTGAAGAGAGAGCCCAGGACCACCAGGAAATGGCCACCTTGACCGCCAGGATGGACACTTTAACCGCGAGGGTGAGCTCCCTGGAGAGCATGGAAGAGCAGGACATATCTCGCGTCTGCCTTGACATCGCCCAAGATCGCCAAAGAATCACGAAGCTTGAGAAGCCCCCAGAGCCGCAACCTACCCAGAAAGACCGGGCGGAGATCCTCAGAGCTCTCCTTGCCGCGAACAATGGCAAGATGCTTGCCTCAGAGGCTCGGAAGAAGATGCACCTCAGGAAGGATTTGTTCTCAAAGCTCCTCAAAACCTGCGACTTCCTGGAGACCAGGCCTTTGCATTCAGACCGCAGAAAGGAGATTATTATATTAAAATGAGAATTAGTTGAATTCAACTATCAACTAATTTCATCTTCTCACTCTGTGGGTTGCTCAGACCTCAGAAATTGGCGTGATATTGCCAATTTTCATATATGCTTTACTTGGAGGAAGAGGAAGAAAAGAGCTATATGTACTACAAATAGACTTCTTGATGAGAGGAAGGCAAAATAGTTGATAGTTGAATTCAACTAATTTTCACACACTAGTACGGTTTTTATTCACAACAATTTATAACAATCCAATAAATCTACGACATCCCCAGTCTTTCTTTTATGGCCCGGATATCGGCCTGTACCTGTTGCATACTCATCCCGTAGCCAGGCTGGATATCCTCCCTCAGCCCCTTGATCTCTTCAAGTGTTGTATCTGTAGTTTTTCGCACAGCTTTGATATCGCCCTTCATCTCTTTGATATCACCTTTCACCTCTTTGATATCGTCCCTCATATCGAGCAGTAGCGGGATTGCCTTATCCAGTTGAACGAATGAGCAAAACATAGCTACCTCGCTGGTTCGCCCAACTTC
>Ga0208825_1001171_pt1 | contig 20987 bp, 26 predicted proteins | sample AD_UKC113_MetaG_FD_184450 | JGI IMG/M metagenome (GOLD analysis project Ga0208825, IMG submission 184450) | Active sludge microbial communities of municipal wastewater-treating anaerobic digesters from Hong Kong - AD_UKC113_MetaG (SPAdes)... | ecosystem: Engineered > Bioreactor > Anaerobic >...
TATCTGCTTTATTATCATCTTCAACTAAGTAATCGTTAAAACTTACTGATAAGATATTAAATTCTCTATCTTCTCTCTCAGTTTTAATAGATAGTAGTGAATCTTTTAAATCGAATTCAAATACTATGGTATCTTGTATCCATTTTCTATTCTCTTCACTCTGAAGTGTTTTAAAAGTAGTATGATAATAACAATCGTTACTTTTTGTTAATAAACATAGAGTAAATATAAGTAATAATGTTAAAATGTATTGCTTCATTGTTTTCTTTTTTGTTTAAAATGTGTAAAAAATTAGTGATTCGGAGTTATGAGCTAGTCGAAACCAACTCATAAACTCCTCTCACTAAAAACCAATAAACGAGTTTTGTAGTCTAAATCCAGGTTGCTTTAGCTGTACCAAATTGATATTACTCTCGGCCTGGATTTAGTCCACAAAAACCATAAAACTATGAAAAACCCAGTAGCTTCTCAGCTACTAATAGAGTTAGCACGCATACATGGATTTGAACCACAGACAATTCTTTTGGAGAGAATCATTTTACCAGCTAAACTATATGCGTATATATTGACATCGTAGGGAACATTTATATAGTGTATGAGAAAATTAAAAGTGGCAATTTTTGATGTAACACTATAAGACACCACTATATGTCAATAAAAGATAAGGAGGAACATTTTAAACAGTATTGTTGTTAATAGAGTTAAAAATTCTGTACTGATGTAACTGTTTATTCACCATCCTATTTAGGTAAGAATACAAGCGCTAACTTAACTACTTTGTAGCCAGGGTAAACACTGACCTTGTATTCTATATTTTAATTGGGTGCTGTAGGGGATTCGAACCCACTGTTTCTCGAATGAAAATCGAAGTAACCGTTAAATTCACTACATCTATATGCATGACATAGAGAGAACATTCATAACGGAAATGTTAGCGTCCTGAGCCACTAGACGAACAGCACATTATTTTATACTGAGAACAATTTAACAGGGGTATTATTTCACCAAAAGAAGTAACCCTGTAATACACTACAGTATATCTATATTTAAACGTCGTCTTCCACGAACGCATTTTCTAAGCCTTCATAGGCAGCAATATAGGTAAGAAAGTGCTCTGAAAAGCCTGAGATTTCAGCAGTCCATACACCTTTGTAGTTTACACCATATTTGTGTGCTGATACATCACAAATATAATTATATTTACCAAAAGGTTTAGGAATCTTATTAACTCTATCCATATCTTGTGAATCAGAGAACACAATAATACGGTCAAATTCTTTACCAATATTCTTTTCACACCACTCTAAACATTGTCTGGTGAAAATTCCACCATGTCCAATCTTTAAAGATTTAATTTGTTCTGCAATATCAAATCCTTTCTTAGGATATTTAATATGCTCACTTGTGTGTGTCCAGTTATGGTCTGCACCTGCTGTAGCTACAAGTGTATAGTCTTCACATTGATTAGCACCTAACATAGCCATAGCTATTGCTTGATCTAATCTTGAGAAATCAGATTTATCTGAGGTTTTTTGATTCATTGAACCTGATCTATCTACAATGAATAGTGTTTTACCTGGTAATTTAGGTAGATTAGCATATGATGCAATCATAGCATCTTCTATTTCTCTACTAAATTCCGGATTAACTCTGGCAGTTTTCAAGAAATCTAATGGTAATAGCATTTGTGATTTTAAAGTTTCTAAACCTCTGTTTATTACTTTCTTATCAACACTTGCTTCCATCATATTTCTGATATTTCTTAGCATAGCTAAGCCACCAATTTTACCTTTTTCAATTAATCTGGTCCAGGTTTGTTTTTTATCTTTACCTGTAGATAATGCTACTTCCCAAGTATCAGGAGTTTTTAATTCTCTGTTAGCTATCTTGGTAAATAACTCTTCTTTACCTTGCATTGGTTTGGCATGCACTAAGAACAATACATCTCTTAGTTTAATTGCAGCATCTCTGTCATATTTAGCTAATTGATATTCGCTAAAGTTATTAAATGCTAATCCTAAACCTTTTTTAGCCTGTGCAGCTATTGGTTTGATATTACCACCATTTTGTACCTGGTAAATGGCTAAGAAATCTGTTAACATATCAGCTCTGGTAATTACCTTAGCTAATACATCTGCTACATATTTCTTATGCTCTTTGTGTTTAAGCATTTCTACAGCAATGTATAATGGAGTGTGTCTTAGCTTTTGAACTAATCGTGTTTCAATAGCTAAATTAGCAACTTCCTCAGGGTTGCATTTTGGTATTAATTCTGAGATTTGCTGTGATGTAGTAATACCATCTACATAAGCATTTTTTTCCCATAATAGGTTTGCTAATACTATTCTTCTAAGCATAGATATATCATCTTGCTTAGCAGCTTTAATACCAGCACCACCAGCTGTTCTTTCATTACTGAATTTTGATTCAGGTTTTACAAGCGGATTAACTTTACTCATTGTGTTTTTAGTTTTTAGTTATAAAATATATCTATTTATGTGTTTTTATGAAAAAGAGGCACATTATAAAGGGCATCCATTATACCTTCAGGCCAGAACATCAACTTACTTTTTTCATCTGTTTGTCTTTCACCAAGATAACTCGACTTATATTTCAGAAGCGTTCCCGCCAGGATTCGAACCTAATTTATTCATTGCTTTGTAATCGTGCTTTATTGTTTACCTATTTTTGGTTAATACTTGTCCACATAATACAAGTAACATAATAGGTGATAATAAGTAAAATACAAATGTTGATATTTTCTTATGATTGTTATCATCAGGAAATTTACATTTGTGAAAGTCATTGGCTGGTAATATCATAACGATATACGATATAACCAAATAAGTGATTAGTGAGATCATATAATTATTGGTTTTGGTGATTATTTTACTATTAAAACGTTAATGCTTATAATTGGCTCACCATATCTTTCATTATTAAATTTGCTAACTTTTAATATTGATTGAATAACTGTCCAATTTATAGGTAAAGGCAACATATGAGATGCTGTTGGATTCTTTTTTGTTCCAATATATTGTAATTGGTACATTGTTTTGGTTTTAGTGATAAATGTAATGTTCTCCGTGTTTCTCGTAGATCTTAAACAGATAGTTCTTCTGCTTAATGCTGTTGTGTAAACAGATAATGCCGTTTTAATTCTTGATCTTTTCATTTTTTTTTTTGATTGTTTAGTGAGTGTGAATAATAAAAAAGTTAAGTAGATAAATAATATACCTACTTAACTATAACTTTAGCGGTTCATTCATATAATATATTTTATTATGTGTACCTATACTAAAGTTTTATTTTTTTTCTTTTTTTGATGGAAGAATAAATTTAACATCTATATAGATAGATATTAAATTGTTAACTAATAGCATTAATACTTTTATTGTTAAACAAAATAGTAATAGTCCTATTGCCCACATTGTGGGAGATTCTGTTTTAAAGAATATTACTGTAAACACAATTAGTACTAATAAGATTATTAATTGTTCAGCTGTTTCTTGAATTTGTTTTTTCATGATATTGATTTTAGTGATTAATCAAGTTTATCTCTAATAATAAATAGGCAGTCAAATGGGTTCGGTGGACAGCATACCTAGAGACCTGATACAAGCTCCAATTAAGATGGGTAATTCAAGCCCATTAGGTTAACCACGATTCTTAACGCATAGAATTCGTCTGTCTTTTTTTGAGACAGTCATTTGACTGCCCTGAATTTTGCCACTGTTGCGTTACTTGTAATGATTTGTGTGAAAAATGTTAAATGAGCCTAATATTTTTATCTTATTAAATGAGTTACTCCCACCCAGAGTGGGAACAGAATCATACATCCTATCAAATAATAGAGGATAAATAATATTAGATTGTGAAAAAATTTTTTATAAGGGATGCTTTATACCTTATTTCGGTTATCAATAAGTTTTATATCTTTAGACTTATTAACCATTTGCCTTCTCAACTACAACTGCTCATTCTTGGGAGACTGATTAATTATACATTTGAGGACTGCTCACTTAAACCGCCCTATCAACTATTAAAAGTTTGCTGGCTCATACCAGATTCTTTTAACCTTTTAGGAAAAGGAATGTATTATTTAATCAGTGTGGTTTCACATCTTAGCTCACTTTATCTTCTATAGAGCCCACCTTTGATATTATCTCAGGCAGACTCTCTAAAGTTAAATTTGCTTCCAATACTCTTTGGATGAATTGAAAATGTAGAGTTTTGACCATTCTTTTTTTATGTCGATATCAAATTCAACTTCAGAATAATCATAATACTTTCCATCTTGTTGACAAATGTTTTCTGCGAACTCAGTTTCAAAAACTAAACCTTCCCACATGAATTTAAACCTACCATTTCCTCCTACATGAGTTATAGTAGCATATCCTTTTAAAGGTGTAATTGAATGAGAAGTAGTTTCTTCAACTACTTTAGTTATAAGATATTGATTATCTTTAACTTCTGTTTTTGTGTAAGAGTTGTACATTACACTTGAGATTAATAATGGTTTTGACATGGCTTATGAATTTATGGTGAATAATTAAGTTTGGCTATATATTGTGAGCAAAATTGGTTATTTTTAGGTTTTTGAAGGTGTTGAGTTTGGTTGGGGTTGGTTATGGATACAATACACAATCTAAATCCTAAAACAACTAATAAAAATATCACCTGCACCCTGCAAAGAATGCAGGCTTACCTAACAACCTCGAGAGTCATCGTGTGAGTCAATGTAATATCTCAACAATTGAGCCACCATTTCTATTAGTTTAGATGTTAAACTGATAATATAGGTACAGAATGAATTGCAAATAGTCTTTTGAGAAAAATTAAACGCTTTCATTCTTGTACCTACATATCTCAGCCAACTACTGATATTGCACTAATAATTTGAAACATAAAAAACCCTTATACTATATATAGAAGCGTATGTCACGCTGTGAGATAGCTTAGAATAAAAAAATAAACAGAGAGGATAGCTATTTAACTGTTATTCAGCTGTTAAGCTCGCTTCAGTAGTAGCGATTTTTGGTGATTGTTGGTTTTCTGTGCTACCAACTAAAACTACTCTTGCAACTAATTCGCCATTGGCTTTTCTCAAAGCTGTTGCTTCGTCGTTACCCCAGAATGAAGTTGTCGCTTTTGCTGTTTTGTTTGTCAATAAGCTCTTAACCTGTGGCAAGTTTTCTCTTGTTACATTGATGTTACAAGTGTATTCTTTACCATTGTAGCGAGCCATTGCCGGAATTTTGATTGATGCGTTCATTGATTTAATAGGAGTCGGTCTTAACTCTTGTTTCTCTCTGTCCGCTACTGTGATATTTTCGCCTAATTTATAGGTAACATCAAAGCTGTCTGCCACGATAACATCAAATTCATCTGTTATGTTAGCAGGTAACGAAACAGATTGTGAAGAACCCGCAAAACGTGCTTCCTTCGGTATGCTATTAAATAAGTTATCCAATGTATCGTTAATGATTTGTGTGTTGTCTTCGCCGCTGTTCATTGTAAACGTACGCTTTTCAACTACACTACCTTTGTTTAGTGCTTGCTGCGTTTCTAAAATGCCTGTGAATTTTTGTTCTTTTTGAACGTCTTGTTCTTTTTTTTCTGTATTTTCCATGATATTTTGGATTAAGGAGAAATGAATTAATTTGTTAGTTTCGACTGCAAATTTTATTTGTATTTTAGCTATCCCCCCTGTCTTGCAGTGCAAGTTTATGTGGGGGTTTGGTTTGTGGTGGTCCACACGCTCGAACACACACAACTTTTAAAAAAATATACAAAAATTTTTACACAATAAAACTTAACAATTTCTTAACGCAAAAAATTTGGATAATTAGTTTTTTTTTCGTATCTTTGCACTGCAATCTACAAATACAGCAGTAAGAGTAGTACAGCCTAGCAGGATAAGAGATTATAGACCACTAGGCATAGACAGAGGATTGTAGGGTTAAATAGATCCAGAGTTTTCTCCTCTAATTGCAAAAATGACTAGGGTATAAGTTTAGAGTTGGAGCATTAGACATAAGTATTGTCTTCTGAGAACAGAGAGTTAAGTTTCCAAGTGGGTGTAGCAGAAATGTGACGTACAGTCTAAATGAAATCCCTAGTTTAATGGTTTACCTATTAAGACGAAGCCGATTCGTAAGGGGATTGGTATGTCAACAAGAAAGATATGAAAGAAATTTACACAGATTTAGAGAAGAAAGAAATAGAAGATCGACTTAGAAGTCCAATTATAGTATGGGAAATTACTAGGATCCTAAAGAAAGATGAGATTACTAAAGAAGACTTAGAGAGAATTAAGGGTCTCTTGGAAATTAAATAATTTTTATTTATTTTCCAGCACATTAAAATAAAAAGTATTATCTTTGCAACACAATGAAAACAGGAGGAGTTTTAGAGAGATCATTAACTCGAAAAGATTTTTATGACACTTTTCTTATTATGTTAGGTTCAAACTATCCAAAAGAAAGAAGGTTAACAGAAAATGAGAGAAAGGTACTGATCGAGTTTATGGGACTAACAGACGAGAAATTTAAATACAACAGATTTGGAAGGATAGCTAAAGATAGAGTTATTGAGACTCTAAAGATAACCAAACCAAATCTTGAGAGATACATTAAAGACCTAAAGAAGAAAGGATATATCGAGAAAGATTCTGATAATATCAGTTCATTAAACAGAATGATAAACAAATTACTAGAGATAAATGAGTTAGAATTAAACTTTAAATTTAAAATAAATGATTGACGATATGATTAACATCCTTGATAAAATAGATATCAAAGAAAGAGAGATGTTAAAAGAGAACGCTGCTTTGAAACGACCAGCAAGTGATTTCCTAGTATTGGACCGGATTTCTTATAACGCTTTAAAATATGAAAGAGGCTTGGGAGAAGAGCGAGAAATGGAAGAATACCATGGTTATATCATAACAGTTGTAGATAAATATGAGGAATATATCAGATTTGTATAAGAAAATTGCTGAAAAACATAGTGTATCAGAGGAACTAGTTGAGAAAATAATACGACATAACTTCTCATATATTGCAATGCATGAGAGAGAGAGAAGAACAGATCCTATCTTGATACACAATTTCGGTACATTTTCTGGTTCACTAAGCAAGACTAATGCTGAGATTGGAAAATATCTTAGATATTATAAGGCAGGTAAAACAACCAGAGAGTTTACAGTTGAGATAGTTACCAAACTATGGAACTTAAGAAATGAAATAATAAAGCAAAAGATATGTACTTAAATGAGTATGAATTCATAAAAGTAGTAGACCTCTTTCGAGAGGTAGAAGAAGAAGTAATAAATGAGAATGGAGAACTTGAAAGGATTACATTTAAGATTCCAGTAAAAAAGAAGCTGGAAGTTCCTTGGCGAGTTAGAGACTTAACAAAAGTCCACGATTTTCAACCTTACTATAATGATAAAGGGAAATTTGTAAAGGGATACACAAGTATGATGCACGATCTTTATGGACCTATAGTAGTAAAGGGAGATTATGAAAAGATTAAAAAAGATTTAAACAAACCAGAACATAAAATAATACATGGGTTCAAACAATACAAAGATTAACGGAAAAGGCGTTAACGATACAAAAATACATAAATTAAAACCAACAGCAACAAGATTTAATGCAGATGGTATCTTAGAACAAGGTAACTTAGTGGATAGTAAAACTTCATTTGGTGAACTACCAGATATTATTGTACCTGAAAAACGAATCTTCACCAGTGAAAATGATTTCACTAGTATAGTAGACTTCAGTGAGGGATTAGCTCATAATAAAAAAGTAGATGAAGACAATGCTAAACTTTATGAGAATAGAGATCCAGAAACTGATAAGATTGATTTATTAGGACCAAAAGTATTGGTACGAATGTTTAAGTTAAAACTCTATAATAAGAAAGGTATGTATACAGGAGGTAGAACTCATGAAGTTTTATCTAAATCAGAGATGAGAAAGAACGTAGAACAGTTACCAGATCATATGCAGTTTCAAGATAAAGGAGTAGTAATTCAAGTATCAGATGCTTGCAGCGAACCTTTTAAAGCTAAAGTACAACCAGGTACAATAGTAGAGGTTGATCCAACAGCTTTCAATCCTGGAAGAATGCAGAGATGGATTCATAAGGATAATGTTACGAATGATTTCGATAACTACTTTATTATACCAGAATTTGTAATTGAAAATATAGTAAAGTAATGGCAGAAATAACTTGGAATAATATAAAACAATTTGTTCAGGGAAACTTGAGAATGTTCGCAGATACACTTGGTAGATATACTACCAAGTATTTGCGTTTGGATAAACACATTCAGGAACAAGTCTTCTATAGAGGAAGTAAGTGTCAAGATTGTTTAAAAGAGAGAAAATGCCTTTATTGTGGCTGTGCTGTACCTGGAAAATGGTTTGCAGATCAGCAATGTAAAGGAAAGAGATGGCCTGATATGATGCTAAAAGCTGAAGATTGGGACAAATATAAACAAGAAAATAATATTGAAATTGACTTGGATGGAAAAGGATTGGTTTAAATATTGGATTCGAGGAATTCATAGTATTTATATTGTACCTCCTTATTTAATAGAATGGGAAGGTAGGTAATTAGCATTACAAGATGAAATAGAACAGGGATTTTATGATATTCACGATAATAAATAATATACCAAGAATAACTCCTGAGGGTTTGTTTGTACCTGAAATGTTAGATATATGGAATAATGATAAGTCTAAAGATAAGCAATTAGCTACTAAGGAATTAATCTACATCTATCATATGTCTGATCCTAAATCAGTGTATGCAAAACTATCTCAAGATACAAAAGAGAGAGTTATTATTCATGATTACTTTACAGAAGAAGAAGACTGGAAACCAACAGAGATTATTCAAAAGGCAATAGAAAAATATAAGATGCTTATTGAAACTCCTATTACAAGATCATTTAAATCAGTATCAATTGCATTAGATAAGTTAAATAAGACATTGGAAAACTTAGATGCAGCAGATGCAAGAGAGATGAATCAAATAGGTAATACAATAGAGAAGTATGAGAAATATGCTCAATCTTATATTAAGCTAAAAGAAATCTCTGAAAAAGAATTAGAAACAACAAGAAAGATTAAGGGTGGTATTAGACCATCAAGTATACTAAATGATTAAAGGCTCATACATATTACCAGAAATAGCATCTGAATGGACAGATGAATTGTTATATAAGGAAATTCCCAAATCAATAAATGGAAACATCTCTGAGATGTCCATATCCAATCCGGTTAGGAATACACAATGGACTTACCTTAAATTTCACAATGCATCTCTATTCTCTCCAGCTGCAAACGACTTCAACAGATCCCTAAAAGCATGTAAGGGTACAAGCTTACAACCTTCATATACAAATGCAATAGAGGGAACTATCCAGTATAACGAGTACTGGGAAACGCAGCGAAATAGATGTATTAATGGGTATGAGCCACTTATAGATGGTGTTCCCTGTGGTGTTAAAATTACAGGTGAACACTATTTCTATTTAAACTTTACTCGAATTAGAAAGTATACTAGAGATGAAAGAACAGGTGAAGAGATCAAAAGATTAGACTTTCCTGACTTCTGTTCTATGGATTACTACTGGTTCTTAGAATTGGAAAAAAATGAGAATCCACAAAAGTATGGATTACCTAGTTCTGCAAAGAAAGGAATGATATGTGCTAAAGCACGTAGAAAGGGTTATTCTTTTAAAAATGCAGCAGGTGCTTTATGGAAGTATACCTTCTTTAAAGAATCATTCGTAATCATAGCTTCTTATTTAGAAGAATTTGCTAATGCAACTATGAGTATGGTTCTTGAAATGTCAAACTTCTTAAATGAATTTACTGAGTTTAGACATCCAAGAATTACAGATAGACGAGATGAAATAGAGTCTGGTTATGAAGAGAAAGATGGAAATGGAATCGTAATTAAGAAAGGTTATAAATCTGTTATAAAGATTATGACCTTTAAGAATTCAGCATTTAAATCAGTAGGTAAATCAGCAACTCGTATGATATTTGAGGAAGCTGGCTTATTTCAGAATCTTAAAACGGCATATACAGTATCTGAACCACTATTTAGAGATGGTGATCGTATGATTGGTATACCTATTATATTTGGTACAGGTGGTGATATGTCAGGAGCAACACAAGACTTTGCTGATATGTTCTATAATCCTAGTAAATATGGATTAGCTGAATATAATAATATCTATGAAAAGACAGATATAAATGGTAAATGTGGTTGGTTTGTAGATGAAATGTGGTTTAGACCTGGCGATCTAGTAGTTGATGGTAAACTATATCATGGTATAGATGAAAATGGTAATGCACATAGATGGGTTGCTGAATATAATTTAGATCTTGAGAGAGATTCTAAAAGAGGTTCAGATAAGAAAGCTTATAATACTGCTTTAACTCAAAAATGTAAAACACCTTCAGAAGCATTCTTAGTAACTGAGGGAAATGTATTCCAGACTGCTGAATTATATGCAAGATTATCTAAACTTAAGTCAGATGATAACTTTAAATACTTAGGTACACCTGGAGAGCTTGCTGAAATAGATGGTAAGATTACTTGGGTACCTGATTTGAAAGAGAAACTAAAACCATTATTAAACTTTCCACTTAAACCAAATCAAGATACAGAAGGTTGTATTATAATGTATGAGCCTCCTATTGATTACAATGGAGTAGTACCAGATGACTTATATATTATTGGTCATGACCCTTGGGGTATCAATGCTGAAGGTGGTAAATCATTAGGTGCTACCTATGTATTAAAGACTAAGAAATTAGGACTACAAGGATTTGGACATGATGAAATAGTAGCTGAGTATGTTGGTAGACCTGATCCAGGTGGTATGGATGAGTACAACTATAACATGGAAAAGTTAGCATTGTATTATAATGCAAAGATTAACTTTGAGAATGACCGAGGTGAAGTAAGACCTTTCTTTACTAAGAGAAAGAGATTAGATTTACTATGTCCTCCACCATATACAACTATTGCTAGACATCTTCAGAACTCTAATATGGCTGGACGTAAGTTTGGTTATTCAATGAGTTCAGATACAATGAAAGGTATTGGTGAACAATATCTATATGACTGGTTAGGAGAGAGAAGAGGAATAGATGATAACACTGGATTAGAGTTAACTAATATAGATTTCTTAACATCTAAACCATTAATAGAAGAATTAATTGCCTATAATCGTAAAGGAAACTTTGACCGAGTAATGGCATTGATAGGTTGTATAATTCGATTAGAAGAAATTTACAATCCTTATGAAAAAGAGAAAGGAGATAAAGATCCTATGGATTTTATTTTTAATAACTCTAAACTATTTAAAAACAACAAAAGAGAACAATATATATATTAAGTATGAGAACCTTTTTCCCAAAACAAAGATTATCTTATTCTCAGAAATCAGAAAATGATTTTGAGAAAGTAAGACAATTTGTAAATTCAATTGTTAGATATCATCAAGAAGATTTTTGTTTAACATGTGATGAACATAAAACAGGACATAATGATGATAATACCTATAATGGAATGAATTGGCAGCATAGACGACTAAAAAATATGCTATCAAATTATCGATTATATAACAACCAATTAGATCAACAAGATTTTGTTGAATATTGTGATTCACTAGGAATCAAGAAAGAAATAGGAGCAATTACTCATGATATTAAAGCCTATAATAAGACATATAATAAGATTAATGTCCTATTAGGTGAGGAATATAAGAGACCAGATAATCAAAAAGTAGTTCTTGTAAATGCAGAAGGTATTAAATCTAAAGCAGCTTACAAAGACAAATTATATCGTGAAGCTATTAATTTTGCTTTACAACAAGAGATATTAAAAGTTAAAAAACAATTTCCAGAGATAAATCCAGAGTCTTACCAATCTCAAGAAGCTTATCAACAAGCTATGCAGGAACAAGAACAACAAATTCAACAAATGGTTGATAATGTTATGAATCCTGAACAGATTGAAAAGTACATGGCAGAAACTTATCTTGATGCAAAAGAGATATTAGCAGGTGACCTGCTTAATTACCTATACTATAAAGAAAACATTAAAGAGAAAAAAAATGATGGATTTAAACATGGAAATATATCAGGTGAAGAACATGTGTGGATTGGAATAGTAAATGGAGAACCAGTAGTGGAAGTTTTAAATCCATTAAAAATGTTTTTTCATAAATCACCTGAAGTAAAATATATTCAGGATGGTCTATATGCAGGCTATAGAACATTCATGACAATTGGAGATGTATTAGATAAATTTTGTGATGATCTTACAGAAGATCAAAAAGATATTTTAGAAGATAGGTATTCATCTAAAATAGATGGTGCTGATTCTAGTCTTATATCACCTAGTATGAAATATGGAGATCTTGATACATATGAATATAAATTTGCAGAACAAGGCAGATATTATGCTCGATTCGGATCTTATGGACCTAGTTTTTATGACGATATAGAAGTTATTCATTTAGAATGGGTATCTCAAAGAGAAGTAGGTTTTTTATCATTTACTGATGAAAATGGTGAGGACCAAATGATGAAAGTAGATGAAAGTTTTGAAGTACCTAAATATGCTAAGAAATGTGAATATAAAGATGAAAACAATAATCCTTATATTTGCTATGAATGGGATAAATTCTCATTAGAGTGGGAATGGATTCCAGAAGTATGGGAAGCTGTTAGAATAGATACTGATATATTTGTTAATGTAGGTCCAAAGCCTAATCAACATTATTCTTTAGATAATCCATATAAAGTTAAATTAGGTTACTATGGAGTAGTATATAATAATATGAATGCTACATCTCAGTCTACAATGGATAGAATGAAACCATGGCAATACCTATTATTAATTGGTATGGATAGACTTAAGTCTTTAATTGCTAAAGATAAAGGTCAATTAGTTGGTATTGATACTTCAAGAATTGATCCTAACTTTCCAATTGAAAAAACTATTCACTTTTTAGAACAAGCAGGTTATTATGTATATAATGGTTTACAAGGTGGAGAGAACCCAGGTTCTTCTACAAGACCAGGTATAGAAACAATTGATGCATCAAGCATTCAACATGTTCTAAACTTTGTACAAATACTCGCTTACTTTGATGAACAAATTTCAGATGCAGCTGGTGTTACTAAAGCAAGAGAAGGTTCTTCTGCTCCATATGAAGCAGTAACAAATAATCAACAATCCATTATGCAGTCTTCCTATATTACTGAGCCATTATTTATGGTACATGATAATTTATGGAGAGAAATTAAAACTGGATTGATTGAGGTAGCTGAAGTTGCTTATAAGAGAAAACCATTAGTTACACAATTTGTGCTTAATGATGGATCAAGAAAAGTATTAGAGATAGATGAAGAAGTATTTACTAATGCTTCATATGGCATCTTTAATTCAGATAATTCTAAAGACTATCAAGTATTCCAAGAATTAAGACAGCTTACTCAACCATTGTTACAGAATGATAAGATAGATATTGATGACTTAATTGAAATCTTAAATGCTGATAGCATGTCTGAACTTAAGAGAGAATTGAAAGCTTCTAAACGTAAGAGAGAAAAACGTGAAGAACAAATGCAACAAGCTCAACAAGCTTCAGAAGAAAAAATGGTTCAAATGCAAATTGAAGCTAGAGAAGATGAGCAAGCACATGAGAAAGAATTAGCTTTACTTAAAGCTGAAACTGAACTTGCTAAAGCTCAAATGGAATCTGAGAGATTTGCTAAAGCTCAGGATGTCAATAATAATGAAATACCTGATACTTTAGAGGTCGCTAAAGAGAAAGCTAAGATGCAACATGAGTCAAATGAAGCAGCTAAAGATAGAAAACATGAGTCTAGTGAGGCTGAAAAAGATAGAGAAATTGAGTTGGCTAAGATTGCTGCACAGAAACAAATTGCTCGCATGAAACCTAAACCCAAAGCAACTGGTAAGAAAAAATAATGGAAGAATCGTTTGATATAGAAAATATTAAGCTTACAAAAATATATGCACTAAGTAGTTCTATTCGTCCAAATTACTATAGATACATAGGAAAGACAGATGGAACTCTTAAAAATAGATTGAAAGGACATATATATGAAGCACTAAAAAAGAAAGATACTAAAAATTATAAAATTAACTGGATAAGAAGTGAACTTGCTAATCACAATAATATCGTTATAACATTAATAGATGAAGTAACTAGAGATCAATGGGAAGAGTCAGAGAAATATTACATACAGTATTATAAGTCTAGAGGAGCAAGATTAACTAACTTAACTGAAGGTGGGAATGGAAAAACAGGTACTAAAGTATACATTCCAAAAGAAGAAAAAATTAGAGAAACTATTAAAAGAAGAAAAAGAAAACCTGGTAGACCAAAAAAGGAAAAACCACCTAAAAAGAAAGATAATAGAATATTTTTTATAAACTCTGAAGGTAAAAAACAGATAGTAACACTTGGAATGTTATCCAGAATGGAAGAAAAAGAGAGGAGAGTTTTAATGGCACAAAAGCAAGATAACGCCATAGTTGAAAATTTTTTATAGAGAAACTCCAAAGAAAAAAATAAATTTCGTAACTTTGCAAACTTAAAATATGACAGAACAGGCAGAAAAATTTGAGGAAAAACTAGAAGGATTTAATTTAGAGTTGTTTACAATTCCAGATGAGTCCGCATTTATTCCAGGAGAAAACTTTAAAGAAGAGGTTGAAGAAGTCAAAGATGACAAGGAAAAACCTGAAGTTAAAGAAGAGAAGGAAGAGAAAGTAGAAGAAGTTGTTGAGGAAATCGCAGCTGAAGAAGAGGAAGAAGTAGAAACCGAAGAGGTTGAACTTAGTGAAGTAGGTAAGACAATGTCAAGCTTACTTGAAAAAGGAATGCTTCTTTTACCTGATGATTACGAATATGAAGATACTGAAGAAGGCTTACAGAAAGCTTTTGAAGATTCTGAGAACTTTCGTAATCAATTAGCTTTCCAAGAAGCAGTTAAATACTTGACTTCCAAAGAAGGATTAGATGCTTTTAAAATAGAGAAATCAATTAAGAAAATTGAGTCTTATCAGAATATGGATACTGAGACTCTTAAGGTAGACGAAAAATTAGAAGTAATTAGAGAGTTCTACAAGAGTAAGGAATATGAAGATACAGACATTGATAGTTTGATTGAGGACCTAGCTGAGAATGATACTAAGCTAGCTAAAGAACTGGGAATTGCAGTTAAGTACTTAGAAAGAGAAGAAAAGAAAAGAATCGAAGTAGAAACTAAAAATGCTGCTGATAAAAAAGCAGCACAAGAAAAGTCTTACAAAGAATCTCAAAACATTCTTAAAACTAAGTTACAAACTACATCTGATTATAATGGATATGTAATTAGTGATGCAAACAAAGATAAAATCTTCAATGCAATTTACAAACCAATTAAATTAGATGATGGAAACATTACTACAGAGTTTAATAATAAACTAACTGAAGTTTTAAATGATCCAGATAAAGTTCTTGTATTAGCTGACCTATTATTAAATTCAACAGAGAAAGGCTTCGACTTCTCTAAAATGCAAAAGAAAGCAGAAACAATAGCAACAAAAAATATCAAGAAGTCTATACGTGATTTCAAAAATACAAATGTGAAAAATAAAACTAATGGTAAGAGCGGACAGAGTCAATCGGACTTCGACTTATCAAAGGCAAGTTTAGGCTTCAAATATTAAACACACTATTTCGAATAAATTAAAATCAATTATTAACAAAAAGTATTAAAAAATGGCACAATTACCTTTTCAGACAATAAAACATTACGAAGGTATGGCAGGCGGAAACTTTACAGATTCCGACCACTTAGCCGCTGCTTATGACACTGACAAGCCTCAAGTGCTTGAGCAAACGTTAGCACAAATTTACAGCTCGACTGACAGGTTTAATGGTAAACCTTTACTTGGTATGACTGTAGCCAAAGGTAAAACTTTGGAATTAGAAACAGACATCTATCGATGGTACCTTGAAGGTTCTGAAGATAAATGTTTACGCTCTGTCGAGAATCTCGAAAGGGCAGCAGGTAATACAACACCTGGTATTAACAAAACAACTTTCAAGATTAAATTGGATGAGGATTGGTTTTCTCGACCGGATGTAATTTTTGGAGAAGACAATGATTATGCTATTCAAGTATTAGAAGGTCCATTCCAAGAAGGCACTGGTTATGTTTACCTATGTCAATTAGAAACAGATGACTATTCTAAATTCATTCCATTGGAATTGTTAGATGCTGGTAAAGAATTCAGTAAAGTTTGGACAACTGTTCAATCTGAGATGAACACTGATTATGGTACACAATCTTACAGAGGTGTATTCCAATTGGAATCTCAAATTGGTGGTTTCGCTCAGAAGTTGACTGTGACTGATAAAGCATTCAGACGTGATGGTCGCTTTGGTATTCCATTTACCTATAAAGGTAAGAAAGTAGAGAAATTCATTCCTATGGCTCAGGCTAAGATGGATAATGAGTTCTACATGTCAATGGAAGCTCAATGGTGGTATGGTGAAAAATTCACTGGTAATGGTCCAGATGGATATATTAAACGCCAAGCACCAGGTCTACGTCAGTTGTTGAAAGATGGTTGGGTAGAATATTACAATGGTCCGTTGACCGAGCAAATGTTAAAAGAGTACTTAATGGATATCTTCTTCTCTCGTGAGGATGAGAATAACAGGAAAGTAACTTTGATGACAGGTACTATGGGGTCAATTATGTTCCATGATTTGTTAGCATCTTCTGCAAGTTCATTCTTGACAGTTGATAGCCACTATATCACTGGTTCTGATCCTAGACACTTATCATACGGTGCTCAGTTCACACATTATATTGGACCAGAAGGTTTGGATGTAACAGTAGTTAAGAATCCATTATACGATTCTCGTAAGTACTGTAAAAAAATGCACCCAATCCACACTGATAAACCAATTGATTCTTGGAGAATGACAGTATTAGACTTTGGTAGCAAAGATGGTCAAGATAACATCAAAGTTATTAAAGAGAAAGATACTTTCACTTATGGATATCATTCAGGTATTATTGGAAAAGATGGCAAACCAGTTCAAGGTGGCGGAGTTGCTACAATGGATAGAAGTGTTACCTACTTCATATCAGGTACAGGTTCAATCCATATGACAGACCCTACTCGTGGTGGTGAGCTTATTTTAGATTTTGATTATTAATAAAAGTTAAAAAACAGGCATGACGAATATTGAATCAACAAAAGTAATTATTAAAACGATACCCCGTGAAACCGCTTCTAAAGTCTCTGAGTTTAGAAACGGTGTAAATGGGAAAAAGTTAAATCGAACTAAGCTAGGAAGATGTAAGGATACTATTAGAGCATTCTACTCTTCAAGAACAGGTGCTTTAATAACAGGTCTTGATAAGGTTGTTAACAATCTTTATTACAAGACAACTAAAGATCTTCCTAAAGAGTTCGAGTATTTGAAAGCACAGGAAACTGCAACACTTCAAGAACTATTAGAAGTTAAACATGGTAAACCAAAGAACTTCTATACAAATAGAGCTTGGAATCCAAGAGATGGTTATAAACCTGAAAATCTAACATTTTTTCAGCAATTTAAATATTCTCTAAATGATGGTGCAACAATATTGGATTTATCTAATCCATTGGAAGAGATAGCTTATTATATGTTAAAGGCTAGTCCAAAGGTAGCAGAATCTAATAGACCAGAAGATAGACACAAAAAACCACGAGCAGATTTCTATATTGCTGACAAGAATGAATCTATTCAAGAGAAGTTCACTAAGAAAAAATTATATGGTGAAGCTAATACTAAATTGAATGATCCTAAATTTACTCCTTCTTATCAAAGAAAAGTATGTAAGGTATTACAATTAGTTAAAGGAGATGTAACAACAATTCCAGATGAGCAAATCTATTTAATCTTAGATACTTTCATCGAAGATGGATTAAAAGCTAAAGAAGATAACTTAACCAAATTCTTGGAAGTTTATTCTTTAACACAATCAGCTGAGGGTAGAAACGAACTTGAAGCTACAGTTCTATTAGAAGATTTAGTTAACTATAGAATTGTTACAGACTCAAGAGGTACTTATACCTGGATCTCTAAACAGATTATCATAGGTCAAAGAAAGATAGAAGCAGTAGACTTCTTACTTGATCCTAAAAAACAACCTGAGAGAGATGAGCTAGAAAGACAATTAAAAGCAAAATTAGTTAGATAAAAATGACAATCAACGAGATGCACTACGACTTTAAAGTTAAAATAGACAAGGTTGATTCCATGTCTAAGAAGAACTTTTTGCCTAATGAGATTGATTGGATAATTAATGAAGCTATACAAATCTTTGTTAAACAGAGATATGGACAAAATAATTTAAAAAGAGCAGGATTTGAATCTATTCAAAAAAGAACAGATGATTTAAGAACTCTACAAATAAAGTCGCCTACAGCTTTACAGCCTGGTGTGGTGCCTGTTCAACACCAGGGCGATGTTTATGAGTTCAAAATTTCAGATTTTAAATTTCCATATTGGTTTTTAACAAGATTAACCGCAAAAGCAAAAAAAGACAGTTGTACAAAAACTATAAATGTTAGACAAATACAACATGATGATTTATCTACTGCATTAGATGATGAGTTCTTTAAACCAGATTTCATATGGAGTGAAGCATTAGCTGTCGAAGCTAGAACTGATGAAACACAAGATAAAAAGGGTAGTATATATATTTATACAAACAATTTTGAAATTATTGAAATTTACCCTGAATATTTGAAAGAACCAAACAGAGTATGGATAGGTACATATAACACAAAGGATGGTAAAAATGTAATTGGAGATCCTAAAGTAGAATGTGATTTACCTGAACATACTCACAATGAGATTATTGATATAGCTGTTCTTGAATGTTCAAGAATAATAGAAAATGCTCAATTTTATGAATTAAGACAGCAAAAAATAAAAGAAAACGAATAATTAATTAAATTAAACAAAAATGAATCGTACAAGAGACAACAAACGTCCTATTGAACAAATCTTTGTTGCTAAAGCTGGGGCAACAACTGCTCATGCTGGTGGACAACCTTTAACTAATGCTACCACAGGTTTGGTGAATTTAGTAGATGGGCAAATTAAAGTTTTAAGCTATGGTGGTTATGGTACAACTGCATCTAATCAAACAATTGCAGCTGGTCAAACAGTAACCAATTCTCCTGATATTTTTATTGTGCAAGGAAATCCATCAGCTTCAAATCCCGCAAATGTTCTCCCATACCCTTTAGAAACCCGTCCTTATGAGAAATCAGAGGCTTTGGTAGGAAATAACAAAATTATATATACATATAAAGCTGCTAAACGTCCTACTTATGACACTGTAATTATAGGCGACACTGTAGGTAATGTAGGTGCTATTAATGTAGCAGATGAAACTACTTATGCTTTAAAAATTGCATTTTTTGGAAAAGATTTTGATGAAGCTTACTCAGGTTCTCACCCTAACTCATTAACTCCAAGCTATACTTCTAAGGATTATACTGGAATAGGTGGATATACTGCTGCTGAATCTACAGATGATATTATCCAAAATTTAGCTTATATTGTAAATAAAAATTCAAAAGTATTATCTTTTACAAAAGGATTCCAAGCTAAAAAACCAATTATAGCATTTGCTGTAGATGTAGCTGGAACTCAAGGAGTAGATCCTGTCACAGCTACTGTAGGGACAGCTATTCCTGTTGTGAATACTAATTCTGGATTGAAAAGTATTATCTTAACTCAAGAGATTAAAAGCTCTTTTGCTTCTTCAGGTATTCCTTCTGGTGCAAAAATTATCCCTATTGACTTAGCTTTTGCAGGAGTAGCTGCTCCAGGAACTTCTTTGTTGGATCCTAATGGAGTTGCGTATTCTCCAGCTGTCTTATCTGGACAAGCTAGCGCATTAATTTTAATGGCTTTAGATAGAGATGTTGTTTTTGAAGATAGAACAAAACAAGTAAAAGCTAGAATTGATGTTGGATTACTTAGTGGATTTAATTTTAACACTGTTAAAAACGCTAAAATTCAAAAAGCTTTTGAAGGTGAGGGTTTGTCTAATCAATGGAAAATGATCTATAAAGATACTGCAGGACAAAGAAAATATTCTGCTTATCGAGGATTTGAAGAAATGAAAACTGAATATCCTGTTCCTATTGTAGATGGTATTTACTATGATGCTGCTATTATCGAACATTATCATGCAGACTTGATAGGTACAGATGCTATAGTTAAACCCTTCAAAGCTATTATCTTAATTCCTAATGTGGATTCTAGTGGTACACTTACTCCAGATGCTGGTGCAGTTGCTTTAGTAACTACTATCATCTTACCTTGGATTAATTCTACTGATAGTCCTATTGTTAGTATATTAGGTTAATAAAACCAAATAAGACTCTCTTGAAATATAGAGAGTCTTATTTCTATCTTAAAATATAAAAATGAAATTAGTAACTACAGAGCAAATTCAAGTTGTTAGGATTTCAAAGGACAAGGAGGTTCTAAGAAATCTTTCTAATATGATTGACCTTAAAGATTATTTTGCAAAAATTAAATATAGAAAAGATAATAGTCTTTCTATCTCTACTTTACCTGATTATTATATACTAAAGAATCAATTTAGTATTCCAGATTATCAAGTAACTTTTTCAAATAAATCAATAAGGATTTCTATTAGATCTTACATAAATCTTTTAAAACTCAACTACTCAATAAAACCAATTCATATCTCTAAGAATATCGTTCTTAATAAGTTAAAAAAACTAGATAATTTAAACATTGGTTTTGTTCCTTCAAAGAACACAATTAATTTAAAAGATTATATCTACAATATTATATAATGCCAAATTATCCTAAA
>Ga0208825_1001173_pt1 | contig 20980 bp, 16 predicted proteins | sample AD_UKC113_MetaG_FD_184450 | JGI IMG/M metagenome (GOLD analysis project Ga0208825, IMG submission 184450) | Active sludge microbial communities of municipal wastewater-treating anaerobic digesters from Hong Kong - AD_UKC113_MetaG (SPAdes)... | ecosystem: Engineered > Bioreactor > Anaerobic >...
AGAATATTATCGGCAACAAATGATTTTAAAGAAAAGCAAAGAGAAATCTTTGAAAATCTTGTAGATTCTGTTGCTGATCTTTTTGAAGAAGTTTCTATTCTTGCGGAGAGTATAGCAATTATTGACTATTTATCAAACTTTGCATATTTTGCTGAAAAATATAACTGGGTAAAACCTGTAATAACTGAGGAGTTCAAGATTGTTATCGAAGATGGGAAGCATCCGGTTCTTGATATCTTGTTGGGGAAAGATTGCATCCCGAATGATCTTTTAATCGATCAGACAAACTTTTTTCACATAATAACAGGGCCAAACATGTCTGGTAAGTCAACTTATCTTCGACAATCAGCATTAATCCTTTATCTTGCACATATTGGTTGTTTTGTGCCGGCTTCAAGATGTGAATTTTTTATACTTGATCAACTTTTTTCGAGAATAGGTGCACAGGATAATATAGCTTCAGGGCAATCTACCTTTCTTGTTGAGATGGAAGAAACTGCAAGGATATTGAATACTGCGAATTCTAGATCTTTTATAATCTTTGACGAAGTAGGACGCGGCACAGCAACTTTTGATGGTATGAGTCTTGCTTATGCGATATGTGAATTCTGTGTAAATGAAGTTAAGGCTCCTGTTCTTTTTGCCACACATTACCATGAACTTACTCTTTTAGAAGATGAGTATAAAGAAGTAAAAAACTACCATATGAGTGTTAGCGAGTGGAACTCAGAGATTATATTTTTAAAAAAAGTTGATAAAGGTTTTTCAGACAAAAGTTATGGAATATATGTGGCAAAGATAGCTGGTTTACCCTGGCAAATAATAGAAAGAGCAAATAAACTTCTGGAAATTCTTTCAGAAAATGAGATAGTCTTTGAAAAGAGAACTTCAAATACAAAGAAGAAAAAGGGGAAAAATGAGCAGAAAAACCTTTTTGAAGAAACAGACGAACTTACCTTTACCGATAACCAGTTATATGTGCTGGAGAAGATAAGTAGTTTGCCAATAACTGAGATTACTCCTGTTCAGGCATTAGCATTTCTAGATGAGATGCAAAAAAAACTGAAGAGGTTATAGTATATTTAATTTTTTACCGATAAAAAATAATAAGAAAAAGATAAAATTTTACGGTGGAAGAAATGGGGCTTTATTTTCAGGGGAATAGTTTTGATGGCAAATATAAGTGGAAATCTCGTAAAAGGTCTTTCAAAACCAGTCGTTCAAAAAAAAAGCAGTATGGTCAAAATATTAGTCTGGATAAAAGATATAGCATTAATTCTAAAAATGATTTTGCTCAACAAAATAGCTCAAATTGTTTAAAAGATTTTAATCAGAGAAATATCTTAAATTCCAGGACCAATTGCAGTTCGACAAATAGCTTAAATCAAGGAATTTATACAAATAATAAAATAAAAGATAGAAGCAACTCAAGACGGAGTTTTAGACTAAATAATGATGTTTTTATTTCTATTATTATCATAGTTGCAGTAATAAGTTCGATATTTCTTGTATCATATCTATTGAACAATATCGCTCTGGGTAAAAATAACGAACAGATTATCGCACTGCCTTATGATAGAACCTTTAACCCTTCTGTTGAAACAACCCTCAGTACAAAAGAGATTTCAAATATATATAAGTCAGTTGGCGGTGAAGAGACGAATATTATCCCTGTATCATACACGGACTATAAGGTTCAGGTTGGAGATAACCTCTGGACGATATCAAAGAAGTTTGAAATTTCGGTAGATTCAATATATTCTGCAAATATATCGACTCTGAAAAATCCACATATTCTCTCTGCAGGTATGACTTTAAGGATTCCATCTAATATTGGAATAGTCGTCAAGGCTAAAAACTCTCAGGATTTAAAGAAAATAATAGATCAATACGATGTTGATGAACTTTCACTTTTTATTGCAAACCAGGTTGCAAACTTTGATGAGCTTGCCAGCAAGGATGAGATTTTTTTGCCAAATGTTGAACTACCTCAGACAGAAAAACTAAAAGCCTATGGTATTGCTTTTGGTTATCCGGCAAAAGGTTATATTTCTTCGAGGATGGGATATCGAAAGGATCCTTTTACAGGACAGAGAAGGTTTCATAGTGGTCTCGATATTTCAAATGTTATGGGGACTCCTATTTATGCAGCTTATGATGGCGTTGTAGTCTTTGTTGGATCAAATGGTGGTTATGGTAACTGCGTTATTATCTCTCACCCGCTGGGTTATTCTACTTTATATGGTCATCTTTCTAAAATACTCGTAAAAGTGGGACAGCGAGTTTCAAAAGGCTCAAAGATAGCTCTTATGGGGAGTACAGGAAGATCAACCGGTAGTCATCTACACTTCGAAATAAGAAAGTTTGGCAAGATCTTAAATCCGTTATCATATATGGTCTGGAAATAAAAGCATAGTTTTATTGATTTATCAAAAATAATATTTTCAAATATAGATTCACTTGAATACAAAAAAATAAGCTCCTCTCTTTTTAGTCGGGGTACAACAGCTAAAAATTATAGTCTGGTAACAAACTTGACAATATTAGAGTTTAAATAAATTCTTAGAGATATCGCGATAAGATTTGAGCAACTTACTGAAGCACACATAAAAACTGAAGTAACTTTTGAAAAACCTGTTTAAACACAGAAAAAAACTAAAATAAACTTAAAGGCACTTTTGAAAATATTTTCCCTGTATTGGTCAAATATATGATAGCTGAACATGATGTGGATAAATATGTTAAAAATAAAGGTATCGCTTCATATTATTCCTACAATTTTAATCAATAAAATAAGTATTATATTGTTGGTATTAAAATGATTGATCAACCTCTCTTTTCCCTTATTTATCTATTTTAACAAGTGCAAAGCAAAACAGCAAAAAAGCGAATTAAAAAAAAGGAAGGAAAATACTTATCCTTCCTTTTTTAAACACATAATAAATATAAAATCTAAGGATTAACAGTTGCCTGATAAACCTGTTGACCATTCTTAACTGCTATTATGACAGCAGGTTTTATAGGATTTCTGTTTTTATCAAAAGTTATAAGACCAGAGACTACATTGATGTTTGTTTCTACAAGAGCCTGTTTTATCTTTTCAGGATCTGTTGAACCAGCTCTTTTGATGGCATCTAATAAAATATACATAGCATCATAAGCTAAAGTAGCAAGAGCATCTGGAACTTTGTTGTATTTTGCCTGATATTTTTTAACGAATTCCTGAACTATAGGTCTTGGATCATCTTTTGAAAAGTGATTTGTAAAGAAACCATTTTCAACGGCTGTACCACCTATTTTGAATAGATCAGGGGAATCCCATCCATCTCCACCAATTAAAGGACCATTGAAACCAAGTTCTCTAGCTTGTTTTGCAATAAGAGCAGCATCATTATAGTAATCTGGTATGTAGATAACATCAGGTTTATTTGAAATAATTTTTGTTAGTTGAGCTTTGAAATCTGTAGTGCCAGTTGGGTGAGCTTCAAAACCGACTATTGTTCCACCAAGTTCGGTGAATTTATCTCTAAAAAACTTTGCAAGACCTTTTGTATAATAATTACCAACATCAAAAATAATTCCAGCCTTTCTTGCATTCAAGTTTTCATATGCAAATTTTGCACCTATAGTACCCTGAAAAGGATCTATAAAGCAAGCTCTAAATATATAGTCTCCTACCTCTGTAACCGCTGGGTATGTTGAAGTAGGAGTAATCATAGGAACTTTGTATTGCTGTGAAATTGGAGCTACAGCAAGAGAACATTTGCTCATTGCTGTTCCAACTATACCAACAACTTTATCCTGTGTGATAAGTTTAGTCCAGACTGTTGCAGCTTCAGTTGGATCAGCTTTATCATCCTGATAAATTAACTTAATCTGCTTTCTAAGAACTCCACCATTTTGATTCCACTCTTCAATGGCAAGTTCACATCCCTCATATGTGGACTGACCAAAAGGGGCAGCTTCACCTGTTATGGGACCAACTCCACCGATAAGAATCTCTTTCGCTTGCTTTTTGCTAACAGAAGAAGATTTGCATGAAGAAAAAGATAAAATCAAAAGTAAAAAAATGGATAAAATCAAAAAAAACTTAAGATTACGATTCATAATGCACCTCTTTTTTTAAAATTTGTAAAAATATTAAATAAATTTACAATATAAAAAATAAAAAATGTCAAATTAATTTAAAAAAAATTAAAAATATAATAAAAAATAAATATTAATATAAAAATTATATACCATTGGTTAAAATATGGGTAAAAAATTTTTTTAAAGCATACAGAAAACTTTTAAATCCTTAAACCTGATTTAACTTAAAATATTCATTTTATAGGTGAAAAAAAATTTTCACCTTTTTTGCACCTGTTTTTTTCAAGATTGAAGGAAAAATATATTGATTTTTTTTTTTATTATATTATTAATCAATAAATTAAATAAAAGTTAGAGGAATAACACTATGTTTAATAAGAGATGGATAATTTTTATTTCATTGGCTTTAATAATGTTTTCAATTTTTTTTGTTAGTTGTGGTGAAAAATCAAATAATTTGAACAAACAAAATACTTTACTTACTACTAAACTAGTACCCAATGAGAGATATGTTTTTATAAAAACATCTATATATAAAGAAAAAGACAAGGTTGGAGAAAAAGATTATGTTGTAGCAACTATTTCAAGAGGTGAAAAAGTTAAACTTATTAAAAATTATGAAGTATTTTATCAATCACAAGATGGAAGCAATGCTCCTGAACTTAAAAAAATCTCAGAAGTGGAATTAACAGATGGAAAAAAAGGATTTTTGTCAACTACTTATCTAGCCTTAAAACCTATAGTCATACTAGAAGAAGTTCAAGCTTTTGAAAGACCAGATCTATTTTCTAGATCAATTAGCTTTTTGAAAAAAGGATCTTTAGCTTTTATTATGGAATTCGCTGATCAAAATTGGGTAAATATATATGGTGGTAGAAGATTAGATGGTAGCAATATTAGCAATGTTTGGATTTGTACCAACTATACTGATGATGTCAATTTAGTTCGCGATGCAATAGACTTTGAAGATGCAACAAATTACCTGGATGCTGCATCAAAACTAACAGATTTAGAAACAAAAAATAAATATTATAAAATTGCTTCTGATATTCTGGAAAAGTTAGCTCAAAAAAATTCTATAATTTCTCAAGAAGCAAAACTAATTTTAGAGAAAATTAAAACAGAATAAATATTAAAAAAAATTGTTAGAGAATAGTTTATTAGTTTTTACAATTTTATTTAAAGATCCTTTTTTATATTTAAGATAATAAAGAAATAAATTACAAAAAATATTATTACTTTATAAGTTTTGTATGCAAAATTAATTAAGGAAATTGTTATGAATGATGGATCAATAAATAATGAAAACGATAGCAGTGAAATTAGACTTATTGATATTATCAAAATTATATGGAAATATAGATACTTTATTATTTTATTTACAATAATAATGACTTTTATCTTGATATCTATTTATTATTTCCAATACAAAAAAATTGATTCCTATACAATTGTATATAACATCGATCTTGAAAAAATGAATTATAATGATTATAAAGATTTGCTTATCTTATTATCAGATAAAGATAATTTAACAGTTTTATTCGCATCAATTCCTGAAAAACTAAAAAAAGCAAATAATTTAAAAGGTTATATTAGTATTTTCAATAGTGATAATAATGAGTTAGCTGATTTAAAATTTTATTATTCTAAAGAATTGATAATGGATAAAGAAAAAGATTTATTTAAAGGTTTCATTAATTCAAATGGAGAGTTTGAAAAAGGAATTTTAACTTCAGACTTTTATATTTCATCTAATTCGAATAACAAAAATATAGAATCAAAAATTGAGCTGATGAATTTTATTTTTTATTCTTATTTTAAAGTAATATATAATTTTTTGGGATTTGAAAACATTATTTATAGTTATTTATATCAAATTCCTTCATGGAAAAATGTTGTTTATGCAAATTATTTAGCTCAAAAAGAAAAATTAAATAAAGATAAGGAAGTTTTGCTCCAAATAAAGAGAAAATATCCTTCATTAAATGCATTTAATGCTAATATTATAAATATTCAGGGTGATAGTTCAGAAAATTTTATCTCTACTGATGTTAGATTAGCCAATATCGAAATTGCATTATCAAATATCCAAGCAATTTTAGATAATTATTATATAAGTAAAATTAGATATGATTTTTACAAAAAAATAATTAATGACCTTAACTCCTATATGTTTAAATCATTTAATGAAAAAACAAATGATGATTTATTTAATAACTTATTGTCTACTATAGAAAACTATAATATTTCATCAGATCAAAGTATCAATAAAGTTGATATAAAAAATGTTAGTTTACAGGAAATTATAGATAGCGATAAAGAAAATTTAATAAATAATCTTACAGATTATTATGTAAATACAGATCTTATTTTTACATCAAAATTACATATTAATGTTCAAAAGCAAGATGGCAAAAATATTTTTCTAATAATTATTTTTGTTTTATTAATTAGTGGAATTATTGCTATATTTCTGACTTTTATAATAAATTATATAAAAATAAACATTAAAGAAATCAAAGATATCTAATTGTATTCATCTTTTATTTATAAAAAGGTCACATGCTTGCAAATGATTAAATATAACGAAACAAACAAAATAATTTATGCTGATGAAATAAATCTTATTAATATTTTTAGCATTATATCGAAATATAGATAGCTAATTTTAATGTTTAAAGAACTATCCAATAATATTTTTAATACCTCGTATTTTACTAAAGTTTTTATAGCGTTTTTTTGTGCACTAGTACTCTCAATATTTTTGATATTTGTAATAGATTTTTTTAAAAAGCATGGCAAAGAGATAGTAAGGTAAAAATTTTATCCGATAGTTGAATGAAAAAAATAAACATAAAAAGCGAATTTACTAAAAATGTTTTTACTCTAATGTTTGGAACAGCTCTTGCACAGGTTATCCCTTTTTTATTAAGTCCAATTATATCAAGGCTTTATACGCCAGATTCTTTTGGTAAGTATTCCCTTTTTATGTCTATATCAGGCATTTTAGCTATTTTAGCCACTGGAAAATATGAGATGGCCATAATACTTCCTAAATATGATAAGTATGCCTTTCATCTTGTTTTACTTTCAAGCATTCTAACATTATCTTTTTCGTTAATAATACTTATTATATTATTTCCTTTAAAGTTTATATTTAAATTTGAAAATTTATATTTTATTATTCCTTTTGTAGTCTTTGCAATAGGATTGAACTATGTTTTTGATAGATTTAATAATAGAATAAAAAATTATAAGCTTATGTCTATTCAAAGACTTATAAAATCCATTGTAGAATCTTTAGTTTCAATATCATTTGCTATTTTTTTAAAAAATTCTTTAGGATTAATCTGGGGATTTGCTATAGGATATGTTTGTTCAAATCTCTTAATGATTTTTATAAATTATAAAAATTTTAAAAATCTTAAATACTCGAAAGTTATTTTAAAAACTGTTTCAAAGAAGTATATTAATTTTCCTAAATATACACTACCTCATAGTTTACTAAACACTTTATCATCTCAAATACCTATTTATCTTATTCCATTTTTTTTTACTTCAAACGAGCTAGGATTTTATTCGTTCGGTTTGAGAATGGTTCAGACTCCACTTTCCCTAATATCCCAATCATTTTTCAATGTAATCGGTCAAAAGTTTGCGGAGGAACATGCAAACGGTAAAAGTTTGCTTCCACTTTTTAAAAGCACATTGAAAAAACTTTCATTATTAGCCATAGCAACTATTCCTTTTTTTATTTTTGCGCCTGAAATATTTGGTTTTGTTTTTGGTGATAAATGGATAGAAGCTGGAAAATATATAAGAATTTTATCTCCATGGATTATTTTAGTATTTATTTTGTCTCCTCTTGCTAATATACCCGTTATATTTAATAGACAAAAAAAAGCTTTTATTATTGAGATTGTAAATATAACTTCAAAATGTTTAGTATTAATAGTTGGTGGCTATTTATTGGATATTAAAACTACCCTTTTAATTTTTAGTTTGACTAATTCAGCAATAATATTTTATAATTTTACCTGGTGCTATAATTTAGTTAAAAATCAGGAGGAAATTAATGCTTAAGGTCTTTGGAATATTTTCAAATAATAGCAACTATATTTCACAAAATAATTTTAAAAAAGATGAGGTAAATAATAATGAATATTTTGAGTATTTTAATTTTAAATATGGAAGAGTTGTAACTGGTAAATTTCCAAATGAACAAATTGTATTTGAAAATGATGATTTAATTTGCTGTTTTGATGGTTTTTTGTTTGATATTAAAAATTATAAAAATCAAAGCGAATTTATAAAAAATGAATTAAATGCTAATAATTATCTTAATTTAATAAAAGATTTAAATGGATCTTTTTGCGGATATATTTATTTAAAAACTGAAAAAAAAATATTAGTCTTTGTAGATCATTTAGCTACAAGGAAAATTTACTATTCTAAAAGTAATGACTATTTTATTTTTTCATCAGAATTGTATGATATAACAAATTTTATAAGAAAAAATATAACTTTAGAAATAGATTATAATAATCTATATACATTTTTAGGATTTGGATACTATCTTGAAGATCAGACTTTATTTAAAAATATTTATCAGCTTAAACTTGGATGCTTATTAGAGTATGATATTAATAGTAATAATTTAAAATTATTCGAATTTAATAAATTCATTATAAGAGAAGAAAAATACTCTTATGATGAAATATTGCAAAGATATGATGATTATATGGTTAGTTCAGTAAAAAGAGTTATAAATATTAATGAAAGCTATAATTATCCGACCTCTTGTTTTTTATCAGGAGGATTAGATTCTAAAACAGTTTTTTCAATTTTTTGTGAAAATAGTATTAATGATATATTAACTATAACTTTTGCGGATTCAAGATCATTAGATGCAAAAATAGCTTCTAAAGTTGCAAGAGAAATGAAGAAACAAAATATTTTTATTTCTCTTGATAATGGAAAATATCTAACAAAAAATTATAAAAAATATACAGAATATAGTAATGGAATGCTAATATTATCTGGTAGTTTACATGGATTAGATGCTTTATCTAAAATTAACTTATCAAATTATGGTCTTCATCTTACCGGTCAAATAGGAAATGCAATTTTTTGGTACTTTGTTAAGAATAGTTTTAATATTGCAAATTATTCATATGCAGGAGTTCCATCAAAATATATTTTGGATAATTTTGGTAATACTGATAGTATTATAAAAAAATATGAAAATAGTGATTATGAATTATTTGCTTTCGAGCAAAAACTTTCAAATGGGACAATTTATGGCGATTTGATCACAAGAGCCTTTACTGAACCAATTTCACCTTTTTATAATAAAGAATTAATTAAATTCACTCTTTCTGTGTCTAAAAAGCTTAAAAAAAATGAAAAATTATATATTGATTATATAAAAAAATTTCATTCTCAGGTTACAAAATTTAATTGGGACAAATCAAATTGCAGACCAATTAATGCAAATTATGTTAAATTATTTAAAAAAATGAGATTGTATAAAAATGCCTTAAGGAAAAGATTTGGATTGTATTATGACTCTATGAATCCAGTTGATTATTGGATCTCAAAAAATCCAGAAATTATTAAAACAATTGATGAATATTTTTATAAAAATTTAGATTTTATTGAATTGGATAAAAATTTTTCAGAAGATTTAATTGATTATTATAAAACAACTAATGATAGATATTGTAGAAACAAATTTAATGCTTTAGCATTAATCAATTCCTTAAATTATCATTATGGAAAATTTAAATAATTTTAATCAATTTTTAGGATAAAAACAATGTTAAAACCTTTTAAAAGATTTTTGCTTTATCTTTATAGAAAATATATTCTATTTAGATACAAGATTTCAAAGCCTGGTTTTATTTCAGGATATCACCCGGATTGCAAAACAAAACTAAAAGATACTCGATTTGGAACGTACACATATTTTTGTGGTCTTAAAAATATGAAAGTTGGGGAAAATGTCTTTATAGGAAACTTTAGTTTTATAGATGGTACTTATGGTTTAGATATTGAAGAAGGTGTTCAAATAGGTTTTTGCACGCTTGTTGTCACTCACTCAAGTCACATTTCTATACGAATATATGGAAAAGAATATACAAAGCAAAAGATAGATGAAAAAATTCATCAAACTGGAAAAGTTCATATAGGTAAATATACTTTTATTGGTCCTCATTGTGTTATTATGCCAAATACAACAATTGGAAAAGGATGCATAGTCAGTGCCTATAGCTATGTGAAAGGTGATTTCCCAAATTTTTCAATTATAGCTGGTAACCCAGCAAAAATTATAGGTGATACAAGAAAACTTGATGCCAAATATATTGAAGACTATCCTGAATTAAAAGAATTTTATAATGAATGGAATAAAGAATAATTCAAATTTTATCAATTTATTAATTTTCTTATTTTTATTTTCTGTTTTTCTTCTGCCATCTTTTCATATAGTCGAGCATTTCCCAAATGTCAGGATGGATGATTTTTTATTATTAATTATTTTACCAATTTTAGCATACAACTTTAAGTCCGATAAAAATATTAGTACTTATTTAATCTTAATTTTCACTTTTTTAGCATGGATTTCAGTGACTATTTTAATAAACATACAAAATAATGATATCAATGGCATTTATGAACTTTATAAATTGATAAAGTATTTTTTAGTTTTTTGTTTTTTTTATAAATATTGCTTATCTGAGGATTTATTTAGAAAATTAATAAATATATTTTTTATTCTTATAATAGTATTTAATATTTTTCAACTTTATAATATCATGAATGTAAATTTTAATATATTAAAATATTATACTGGAGAAGGACAAATATATAATACTTTGATAATTGAACTTTCCAAATACTCATATGTGAAAAGACTAATAGGCACAATGGGAAATCCAAATAATAATGCCATATTAATCTCTTTCTTTGTAATATTTTACTTTATTAATCTAAGTAAATTTAAAAAATTTCAATATTTTGTTTTATTTTTAACTTCTTTAGTATTTTTTCTATTATGTAACTCTCGAACTACATTAATTGCATTGCTATTTTCGTTTATATTATATCTAATTTTAATAAATAAAAATATTTTTAAAATTATCATTGATTTCTTTTTAATGCTTTTATTTTTGATGTTAATTCAAAAATTTGAAAAATTAGATTATATAAACTCCTTGTTTACTTTATCTTTTAGCGAAAACACATCCCTAATGAAACGATTTGAAGTTTGGGATTATTTATTTGATATGATTAAAGATTCTTTTATATTTGGATATGGACCTTACAAAAATTTCTTTTATTCAAACAGTTTATATTCAGAGAACGAATATATTTTGATGTTATGGAGATATGGAGTGCCTGGTGTTATCCTATACCTTTTAGAATTATTTATACCACTACATCAGGCTTTTAAAAATAAAAGCAACTATTTTTCAAAAATTGTTTTTATGTTTTCTATAGTTATTTTAATATGCGCATTAACGAATAATCCTATGAGCGAACCTAGAATAAATGTTATTTATGCATTAATTAGTTCTCTAATGTTTTCAGAAATAAAAAAAAATAATGAGGTTTATGGTAATGTCCAGAATGTTACTGATTAGTTCAAATTGTGTTCATTTATGTAATTATTATGATTTAATAAATAATTATTTTGAAGATATTTTGGTTGTTACAAATGGAAACGAAAACAAAATTAATAATACAATATTTATAAGATTTTCACTTAAAAATCCTTTTTATTTTATAAAATCAATAATTAAAATTAGAAAAATAATAAATGATTATAAACCAGACATAATTCATTGCCACCAGATAAATGTTGTTTCCCTTGTAACAGTAATAGCAAAAAAAATAAGCAAATTAAAAAATGTGCCAGTTGTTGCAACTGCTTGGGGTAGTGATATCTTAGTAAATCCTAGAGAATGTATATTGCATAAAATAATTATAAGCTATACATTAAATAATATTAATATTATTACTTCAGATTCACTCTTTTTATCTTATGAAATTAAAAATATTTTTAAAAAACAAAATCTTAATATTAAAATAGCTAATTTTGGTGTTGAATTTTTAACCAATCAACAAGAACCTCAAAAAGAAAATATTATTTATTCAAATCGGCTTCATAAAAAAATGTACAATATTGATAAAATTATTATTGGTTTTAAAAATTTTTTAGAAAAAAGCAAAAATAATAATTGGACATTAATAATTGCTGCAGATGGTCCTGAGACCAGAAAGTATAAAAAAATTGTTGAAGAATTGAATTTGAGTTCAAAAATAAAATTTGTAGGTTTTTTAACTAAAGAAGTAAATATTGGCTATTATAAAAAATCAAAGATATTTATATCAATACCTGAAAGTGATGCTACTTCGATAAGTTTATTAGAATCCATGTATTATGGATGCATACCTATTGTATCAAATTTACCTGCAAATATGGAATGGATTATTGATGGATTAAATGGAATAATAAATGAAAATCCCTTGAGTTTGGATGAGAGCATCTTTAGAGCATTGTATATGAATTATGACTATTGTACGGAGATAAATAGAAAAATTATTAAATTAAAAGCTTCGAAGGACTTAAATCGAAAATTGTATATTGATATTTATGAAAAATTATTAGGTAATAGCTTATGCAAAAAATAAAAATCTGTCATATTTCAACAGTTCATCCAGCTTTTGATGTAAGAATATTTCATAAAGAATGCAAAACACTTTTAGATGCAGGATATGATGTTTCTTTTATAGTTCAACATGATAAAGAGGAGATTATCGAAGGAATAAAGATAATACCTTTACCAAAACCCAAAAATAGATTAAATAGAATGCTTTTTTTACCTTTTAAAGCATACAAACTTGCTTTAAAACAGAATGCAGAGATTTATCATTTTCACGATCCAGAATTAATTTTTATAGGCTTATTGCTTAAATTAAAAGGGAAAAAAGTTGTATATGATGTTCATGAATACTATAAAGATAAAATATTATCTAAATCTTATATTAATAAATATTTTAAAGTACTACTTGCTCACTTTTTTTCTTTTATTGAAAAAAATATTTCAAAATATTTTGATTATATAATCACTGCTGATAATTATGTAAAATCTAAATTTAAAGTTAAAAATATAGAAAGAATAGCTAATTTTCCTAAAATTATTAATTTATCTATAGATAAAAAACTTAGTAAAACCTGTATATATAGTGGTGGTTTATCTATTGATAGAGGAATATTAAAAATAGTTGAAATGTTTTCTTTTATTGAAGATAAAGATATTAAAGTGATACTTATTGGTAAGTGGGAAAGTGTTGAAATGAAAAAAAAAGTTAACGAATTAAAGAATATTGAATATTTAGGATTTTTACCCTGGGAAGATGCTGTAAAAATAACCAGCGAATGTAGTATTGGTTTGAATTTATTGCAGCCAGTTCCTGCATATTTGTATGCTGCTGAAAATTGCATAAAAATTTTTGAATACATGATGGTAGGAATTCCAATAATAAGCTCAAATTTTAAAGGATTAAAGGAGATTATAGAAGAAAATAATTGTGGTATATGCGTTGATCCACAAAGTCCTGAAGAAATAGCTAAAGCTGTTGAATATTTAATAAATAACCCTGAAATTGCAAAGCAAATGGGTGAGAATGGTAGAAAAGTCGTAGAAGAAAAATATAACTGGGAAAATGAGGGAAAAAAATTATTGGAAGTTTATAGCATAATAGTGAATAAATTGAATCAGGAATTTAAATAATGGAAAATAAGAAAAAAATAGCTATATTAGCTCCTCATACAGATGATGGAGAACTTGGTTGTGGTGGCTCTATAGCAAAATTTATAGAAGAAGGGAATGAAGTATTTTATATAGCTTTTTCTACAGCAAATGATTCAGTACCTGAAGGATTACCTAAAAATATCCTTGAAACGGAAGTAAAAAAAGCCACTAAAGTTCTTGGTATAAAAGAAAATAATTTAGTAATATATAAATTTCAAGTTAGAAAATTGAATTATGTTAGACAGGAAATACTTGAAGAGATGGTCAAGTTTTCAAAAAATATAAACCCAGATCTTGTCTTTTTACCTACCCCAAATGATATTCATCAAGATCATTATACAGTGGCTATGGAAGGTATTAGAGCTTTTAAAAAAACAAGTATTCTTGCCTATGAATTACCATGGAATAATATACAATTTAATACACAGGCTTTTATTAAGTTCGAAAAGAAACACATTGATTTAAAAATAAAGGCTTTAAAGGAATATGAATCACAGAAAAATAGAGACTATATGGGGGAAAGCTTTGTTTTAGCATTAGCACAAACAAGAGGCATTCAAATAGGAGCTAAATATGCTGAAGCTTTTGAGGTAATAAGATGGGTAATAAAATAGTAAATCTTTTTTAATTAAAATCTATAAAAACTAATATAAAATTAAATAAGGAGTTCTTTGAATGAAAAGTTCAGAAATTGCTCAATATTTAAATTCAAAAATGCTTGGAAAAGATATTGATATTTTTAAAGTTAGTACTTTAAAAAATATACATGAAAATTCTTTAATTTTTTCTAAAAAAAAAGTAGATGAAAGTTTTTTCAAAAATATTGAAAATGTTTGCTTGATAGTAACAGATTTTAAAGGGGAAATATATAATAATTCTGTAATAATTTCTGAAAATCCTAGATTAGCAATTGCAAAAACAATTAAAAAATTTTTTGCAAAAACTTTATTACCTGGTATCAGTAAAAATTCAATAATTCATCCAAGTGCTAAAATTGGAAAAGATGTATATATTGGTGAATTTTGTGTGATTGGAGAAAATGTTGAAATTTCTGAAGGAACTCAAATAATGAACAATGTTGTAATCAAAGACAATGTTAAAATAGGCAAGAACTGTTTGATCAAATCAAATACTGTAATAGGAGAAAAAGGTTTTGGCTTTGAGTTTGAGAAAGATGGCACTCCTGTGGAATTCCCACATATTGGAAGTGTGATAATTGAAGACAATGTGGAAATTGGGGCTTTAAATACTATAGCTGCAGGAACTATAGAAAATACTATCATTCATTCTTATGTAAAAACAAATGATCAAGTTCATATTGCCCATAACTGTGAGATTGGTGAAAAGACCATTATTACAGCTTGTTCTGAAATAAGTGGCAGCGTTTCTATCGGTAAAAGATGCTGGATCGGTCCAAATTGTTCAATAATAAATAATATCAAAATTGAAGATGATAGTCTGGTTGGTTTAGGCTCAGTTGTAATAAAAGATATTCCACCAAATTGTATTGTAGTTGGCAATCCTGCAAAATTTCTTAAAAATAGGTTTTAAATATTTTAAATTTGTTATTTTTATAAATTAAATTAAATAATTAAAATTATACAAATTAAATGAGAATTAAATGAAAACAATCTGGATAATAAACGAATATGCTGGAGCACCAGCTTATGGTATGGGATTAAGACATTATTATATATCAAAAGAGCTTGCAAGAAAAAATTACAATGTCTTTATTATTACAGCCAGTTTTTCGCATCTTCTTTCAACTCCAAAAGATTTAAAAAAAGATTATGAACTTGAAAAAATTGATGGTGTAAATTATGTATGGATTAAAACTTCAAAATATAAAAATGCTCATTCCCTTAAGAGAATTTTAAAGTGGTTTCAATTTTCAACCAGACTCTATTTTTTACAATTTAAAAAATTTATTGAAAGACCAGATTTTATTATAGCGTCTTCACCTGAAATATTTCATCTTGTTCCATCCTTCTTACTTTCAAAAAAGTTTAAAAGCAAATTTATTTTTGAAGTAAGAGATATCTGGCCTTTATCACTTATTGAGGTAGGAAGCTTAAAAAATAAAAATCCTCTTATTTTTTTAATGAAAAAGATAGAAAGATTTGCTTATAAAAATGCCGATTGCGTGGTTTCTCTGTTACCAAATATAGAATCTTACCTTATAGAAAATAAAACTCATGTAAAAAAGTTGGTTTTAATTCCAAATGGAATAGATAAAAAAGAATATGATAATATAGAAAAATTGGATAATAAAATTACCTCATTAATACCTGGAAACAGATTTATTGTGGCTTATGCCGGTACTTTTGGTGCAGCAAATGCTCTTGAATATTTATTAAAAGCAGCTTCACTTTTAAAAGATTATAAAGATATTCACTTTATCCTTGTTGGCAAAGGGATGGAAGAAAACAATCTAAAAGAACTTGCTAAAGATCTTGAACTTAGTAATATTTCTTTTATCCCCCCAGTTTCAAAAAATCAGATACAGGGAATCTTAAAATTATGTAATGTTTGCTATATTGGTTGGAAAAAAGAAAAAATTTATAAATATGGAATTTCAGCAAATAAAATATTTGATTATATGTATAGTGAGAAACCGATTTTACATTCTTATTCTGGAAAAGCTGATCTTATAAAACAAGCTAACTGTGGTATAACTGTAGAAGCTGAAAACCCAGAAGTTATTGCAGATGCTATACTTAAACTTTATAATATGCCAGAGGAGCAAAGAAATATTTTGGGAAAAAATGGAAAAAAATATGTTTTAAAATACCACACATTTGAAAAGTTAGCTGAAAAATTTGAGGAAATACTTGTATGATTTCAATAAGAGTAGCTACCAGAAAAGATGGTTATTTTATAGCAAGACTTCATCAAAAATATATAAATAAAGGATTTTTATCTATTCTTGGGATATCTTTCTTGAATGCGCTTTACAAGTATATTGCAACTTCTAAAGAATCCTTCTGTATTGTTGCTGAAGAGAGTGACAAAATATTGGGTTTTGTAAGCATGACAGAAAATGTATCTAAATTATATAAAAGCTTTATTAAAAAAAATTTTGCGAAAATAATTATAATGTTATTTCCCAAAATATTGAATGTTAAAATACTTAAAAAAATTTATGAAACTCTGAAATATCCCTCTGAAAAATTACCTGATCTTCCTGATGCAGAACTTTTAAGTATAGTGGTTGATTCAAATTATCAGGGAAAAAATATTAGCAGATTGTTGTTTGAAGCTCTTTTATATGAATGTGATAAAAGGAATATTAAATCTTTTAAAGTTGTAGTAGGTGATAATTTAGCAAGAGCAAAGAGATTTTATGAAAAAATGGGAGGCAAAAAAGTTAATGAGATAGAAGTACATAAAGGGGAAAAATCCTTGATATATGTGTGGAAGAACTTATGAGTATATTTTACTTTTTCAAAGGTCGTGTTGGCTTATATGCTTTGTTAAAAGCTATGGAAATAATGCCGGATGATGAAGTGATACTTCCAGGATTTACCTGTGTTGTAGTACCAAATGCTATAAGATATTGTGGAGCAAAACCTGTATATGTAGATATAAAAACAGAAACATATAATATTGATCCAGATAAAATTGAAAAAAGTATAACAAAAAAAACAAAAGCTATAATTGCTCAGCATACATTTGGTGTTCCAGCTAAAATGAATGAGATTATTAAGATAGCAAAAAAATACAACCTTTTTGTTATAGAAGATTCAGCTCATGCACTGGGTTCGAAGTACAATGGGGTCGAGGTTGGGTCATTAGGAGATGCAGCCTTTTTTTCTTCACAATGGTCAAAACCTTTAACCACAGGTCTAGGCGGTTGGGTAAACATAAATAACGATGAAATATCAATGAAAGTTGATCAAATTGTAAAAACTTTTATAAAACCTTCGAAAAAGGAAGAAATGTCGTTATCATTACAATATTTTTTATATTCAAATTTTATTACTCCTTCAATATATCTTAAGGCAAGAAAACTATACTCTTTTATGTACAAAAGCGGAATACTGACTGGATCTTCATCTTTGGATGAACTTTCATGCAAAATGCCAGTTGATTATACAAAGCTAATGAGCAACTGGCAATATAAAAAGCTACAAAAAAATTTTGAAAATACAGAAAAGTTAATCACTTATAGAAAATGGGTTGCAAATCAATATTTTAAGTATCTACCTTCCCAGTACTTTGGTTCCTATCTTTCAAAAAAAGAAGATTTTGAGAATCTTGACATATCATTTTTGAGAGTTCCGATTCTTGTAAAAGATAAAGAAACTGTTCTCAAAAAGGCTATACAGCAAGGTCTGGAGATAGGAGACTGGTTTGTATCTCCTGTTCATCCAAATCTTTCAAATTGGGAGTTAGCTGGATATACAAAAGGTACCTGTCCTGAAGCTGAAAAAGTTTGCAAGCATATTGTAAATCTACCGACCCACGACAAAATAGATCAAAAAACAATAAAAAAAATTGTTTCTTTTATTTTAAGGTTTGAACCTTTAAATTAGCTTTATTTACAGCTAAGTGCTTTATATTATTTATTTATGTTATTTTATGCTCATTATTTATATTAGTAAAAAAGTTAGAAAAAAGGATTCTTATGTCAGATGCTGTTATGGTCAAAAGTAGCCTGAGCCTTGAGAAGAAAGATCTATATAGACTATCGATTTATTCACTTTCCATTTTCATCATCGTTTTTCTGTCATTATTCAAAATAATCCCTATTCTAACAGCGAGAATTCTGACTACTGGATTACTTGTAGCTTATTTTGCCTTTATCAAACTTATAGATAAAAATTTCAATCTATCAAGGCTTGTTCAGTACTTAATAATCTTTCTTCCTTTAATCTACTATACCGAGTATCTTTTTTTTCCAAATTTTATTGACTATCTATTCATTTCAACTTTTATCCTTTTTATTGTTCTATTTGCTACGAAAAGAAATCTGTTCAAGGAATACTTCAAGTTTATCAAAAGTGAAAAAGCATTGTTATTTTTGTCAATATTTTTGGTGTCAATAATCTTATGGAGTTCTTTATCTTTTATCTGGGCAATAGAACCAGATCGTGTTTTTGCAAGGCTTCAATTTCTATTTTATGCTCTTTTTATGTTTCTTTTCTTTAGCTTTTTATTGTATTCATCAAATCACAAATTATTATTATATAATTTTGTTTTATCGACTTTGATTTTGATTTTAGTCGGCTCATGTGAGGTGATCTTTAATGTTCATTTTCAAATAAGTCATGTTGTAAGAAAAAATCTTGCTTATACTCCTGGAGGATTAAGTTCAAATGTCAATAACTTTTCTGTTCTTTTATTTTGCGGTTTATCTTATATTATGATTTTTATGTCAAATTTCAAAAATAAAATAAAGTATTTTGTTCAGATTCTCATCGGTATTTTGCTTTCTGTTATTCTATTTTATTTTTTTATTAAAACAAAATCAAGAGCCAACATATTAGCCATGATCATCTATTGGGTATGCATTTTGCTGATTTCCTTTATTTTTATTTTTGGAAATTTTTATGTTAAAATAAAGAAAAATTATGCAAGATTTTTGTTTATCATACTAACATCAGCACTATTAATAATCTGTATTTTAGTAACTTATAATTTCTCAAAAGATTATTTGGGAAAAACCATAGATTCTTTTAAGAAAAATCTTGAAATATCAAAGAAAAAAGCTGTAACTTCAGATCAGATAAGAATAAATCTTATACGAAATGGTCTCATAATGCTAAAAAACTCTCACTTTTTAGGGGTGGGGGCAGGAAATTTCATTATCTATGAAAAAGAGTATACTAAAATGCATTATAAAACAAGAGGTATAACAGACAGTCACAATCTCTGGCTTGAAATGCTTGTCGACTATGGAGTAATTATTTTTTCTTTTTTTGTATTTCTTTATGTTTTTTTGATTGTTAAGAGTTTAAGACTATTTTTTAGCTCAAATAAAAGTTTTTCGCAAAGAGCAAAATATCTTTATTCATTTTCTGCTCTTGCAGGTTTTACTATAAGTAGTTTAAGTCCCTCAAATATCGTTGCAAGTCCGATTATGTGGATATTTCTTTCGTTTATAGCATTGGTTTTAAGTAAAGAATATGATAAATAGAAATAGTAAATAATATAAGAAAATTTTAAATATCAATTAAATTCTGGATTAGTGAATAGGAGATGTGATAAAAATCAACTAGAGGGATAGAGAAAATGCTTTCAAGCGACGAAAATCTAATGAAAGCAGATCAGGCTGAAGTTCGACATATTTCTTGGCTCATAGAAGCCGGTTAGGAGAATGACGAGCCCCAGCCGAATCCACATATTGGTCTATAAAGACCGAATAGGAGAATGAATCTATTCCTAGTAATAGATATCGAACAGAATCTGCTTTCACTTAAGTAAAAAATATGGAGGAAAGCAGATGAGATTTTCAGTTGGAGTTGATTTACACAAACATCAAATGACTGTGCATATCAAAGATGGAAAAAATTTAATGCCAGATCTTTGCAGTAAATTCAGGACCACAAATGATGGATATGACGAATTTACTGGATTATTAACAAGCATTAGTGAAAATAAAGACTGCCAAATAGCAGTTGAATCTACGGGAAACACTAGATATTTTGTTAAAAAAATGCAAGAAAAAGGGCTAAGTGTCAAAATAGTAAACACAATGAAATTTAAGGTAATAAACGAATCAATTAATAAAACGGATAAACACGATGCAAATACACTTTCTGAGTTTTTACAAAAAGATATGATACCAGAAGTTAAACTTTGTAGTAAAGAAAGTAAAGATTTGAGAGCTATTCTCAAGCATAGAAAGACATTAAAAAGCGCAACTGTTAGTTTAAAAAACCAGATACATTGTACTATGTTAGAAAATGGTATTGAAACAAGGAATGGACAACTTAATAGCATAAGAGGAAGGGAAAAAATAATAGAACAAATAGATGACCCTGTTACTAAAACTATAGTAAGCAATATAATAAAAAGTATTGAAATATTGGAAGAAGAAATAAAAAAGTTAGAAGAAGAGTTAAGAT
>Ga0208825_1001175_pt1 | contig 20936 bp, 24 predicted proteins | sample AD_UKC113_MetaG_FD_184450 | JGI IMG/M metagenome (GOLD analysis project Ga0208825, IMG submission 184450) | Active sludge microbial communities of municipal wastewater-treating anaerobic digesters from Hong Kong - AD_UKC113_MetaG (SPAdes)... | ecosystem: Engineered > Bioreactor > Anaerobic >...
ACAGAAAAAAGTTATATCAAAAACCGGCTACAAGCCCAGATATATTCCAGGGTTCTGGAAACCAACAGCAGAAAACAAACCCAGGTATATTCCCGGCTCGTGGAAAGGGACAACACAAAAGAAGATATCGCAAATCAGATACAAACCAAGGTATATCCCTGGATTCTGGAGGCCAGCTTCGGAGAGTAAACCACGATATATCCCAGGATCATGGAAAGGGACAAAGCAAAAGAAGATATCGCAAATCAGATACAAACCAAGGTATATCCCTGGATTCTGGAGACCATCTACAAAGGGTCAGGAAGAGAGTAAACCTCGATATATTCCCGGTTCCTGGAAAGGGACAACACAAAAGAAGATATCGCAAATCAGATACAAACCAAGGTATATCCCTGGATTCTGGAGACCATCCGAGAGTAAGCCCCGCTATATTCCGGGCTCATGGAAAGGAGTAACAGAGAAAAAGAAATTATCACAAATCAGGCATAAACCAAGGTATATTCCAGGGTTATGGAGTCCATTTGAGAGTAAGCCCAAATATATTCCAGGATCATGGAAAGGAACAACTGTGAAAAAGGCTTCTTCAAGAACTGGTTACAAACCTCGTTACATTCCCGGTCTCTGGAGAGCAACGAAGGAAGGTTCAAAAGTAGAGAGCAGAACTCGCTATATACCCGGCTCCTGGAAAGGAACAAAGCAGAAGAAGGCTACATCGAAGACCAGCTTTAAACCACAGTACATCCCTGGCTCGTGGAAACCAAGGATTTAAACACTAAATAGGATTTACATACTCAGGAAGGAAAGCAGGATATTACAGGTATAATTCTTGTAATTTATTTTATGAAGGTTCATGTCATTATTAAAGTCAAATTACTAAAATTGTTTAATCAGCAAGGACTTTTGAAGTCAAATCCTGCTGCAAATCTCAGATTAAATACAGTTGACATGTATCTTCACATAGATAGTGGTAGAACAACCACTATCACTATTTCTCCAGAAATTCAAGCAACTTTTTGAGAATATCAATCAGGCTTACGTCGTTCTCAAACAGAAGATAAAATCTTCGGAAAGGAATAACAGCTTTCAATTCTAGTTTGACATACACTCCAGATATATACATCTACTTTTTCAGTCCGCTCATGCTTTTTTCATTAAAGTAAAGATTAATTCTGGCTTGAAGATTCTTTTCAGGAAAATCCAGTCAATTGTAAAGCTATACTTAAAGTAATGAATTTTTGAGGATTCATAAACAGGTACGCAGAATTACTGGATTTTTTACACAGATTTTGCAAAAAGATGAAGATTATATGGCACTGCATTGTAAACCCGTTATTTTTTAAAACAGAAAAAATAATTAGAAGGGAGAAAATTAAAAGGGAAATAAAAAGTGAAATAAGCAGGAACAAAGTAGACTTCTAAAAGGGGTTATCATGCCTGGGAAATATGAGAGCCTTATTGAAAAGGCATCAGAATTGGGAATCAAGGCTTATTTTTTGAAAGCGGGGGATATTCCTGTTGAGAACCGGATTGCTCTTAAGTGCGCTTACGGATGCAGAGGCTATGGGAAGAGACTTAGCTGCCCACCTTATGTTATGTCGGTTGATGAGTTCAGGAAAGTAATAAGGGAGTATAATAGTGCCCTCCTCCTTGTAGACGAATATGACACATCAGGGATTCAGGATATTCTTGAAGCCTGGTCAGAGCTCAGAAAGGATTCTTTTCATAAAATGTTCGAGCTTGAACAGGAAGCTTTCAGGGAAGGCTTTATCTTTGCTCATCTCCTGAGGCCCGGCTCCTGCAATGAATGTGAGATCTGTAACCTTGAAAAATGCGTAAATCCTGAAATGAGACGCTTTGCACCCGAAGCTGTTGGAATAAATATCCAGAAAGCAATGGAAGAAGCAGGGCTCATGCTTGAGTTCTGCAAGCCAGAAAAGACCTCATGTGTAGGGATTTTGCTTTTAGAGTGAAAACTTTCTCTGGATCGTGGGAACTAGCAACAGAAAATTAAGCTTTTGGGTTATCAGTTATCTTTCCATCTGAGGGATTCCTTTACTTCTTCCCGGCAGATAACTTTGCCATAGAGCAGATCTGCTCAAGGGGCATGGAAATTTTCAACGAAAATATTCCTTTTGCTTCCGCAGGTGAGACTCTGGACATTTCCGATGATAAGCTGTGGATTTCATAGAAGTTATCAAGAAGGTCAACTGTGCCACTATTCACCGAACCATATCCAAAAACAGTGTCATAACCCGGGTCTCCAAGATCTTCAGCAGAACAGCAGAGGATTTCACGGATTTCACTGCTGCTCTTCTCAGGGTACTTACTCCATACAAGAGCTCCGATCCCTGCAACAGAAGGAGCAGAAGCGCTTGTACCTGCAAAGAAGCTGTCTTCCCCTTTTGTGCCTGAAACTCTCACATTACCTGGCCCGCTCAGGTCTGTTTTGTTCCTGAGCTCGTAATTAGGATAATAAATGCTTACAGGACCGCGTGAAGAGTAGGATGCTATGCCTGTTTTTTCCGGATTTCGCGAATCAACAGCTCCAACGCATATAACCTCCGGGACGGCAGGGTGCCCGAAAACAGAGTCCTCCTCGACAAGATTATCAGGATAGATTTTTACAGAAGAGTTAGAATAGATGTAAACTTCCAGTATCTTATCCTGCCCGCAGTTCTTTTTAACGGAGATGCTTACATTATTTACAGAATCTTCCCTGTTAGTGTACTGGATATATTCAAGAGGTGTACCTGTGCCACTCTGTACCTTTTCACTTGCAGCCAGTTCTTCCCCGCTGTAGCGGTCATAAAAATAAAGATCATAGTCGTTTTCAGAACAGTTCCAGGAATCATTCCACTGGAGAACTACAGTTACTTTTTCCCCGGAGGGGACATCCACGTAAAGATTTCTGGAAGAGCTGGTTCCTGAACTGAAATCGTGCCAGCCTGACCCGTTGTCAAAAAACATCCCCTGATAATGGCGTCCTGCATCATTACCTGCTGCACTTACATAGAGAATATCCTGGCTTTTAATTACTTCTTTAATATGGGAAGCTACAATTCCGTCTTCGAAGAAAGGTTCGTCAGGCCATCCAACATCATCACAGATAATCTGGCAGCCTTCGGCAATAAGAGTATCAACAGCTCTGTTAAATTCTAGCTTATTATTGCCTGCGCTATGGAAGTAGAGTTCTGCACCTGGAGATACCTTGTGGACTATTTCGAGTATTACAGTTCCCTCAGTTCCATTTCCTGGAGAAAGCACATGTATGCCCTCGGGCAGGGCTCCCGAATTCACAGCTTCGGATAGATCTTCTACACCATCAGAAATTATTCCGATTTTTATTCCGGATCCGGTTACTTCGCCCTGCTGCCAGAAACCCGTTGAAGAGAAAAGCCCTGTTTCTTTTCTGTCTATTTTTCGAATAACAGGAGAAACAGCTGGCTGAACAGAATACACTCCCTCAAGAGAGGATAACTCTTCAATTAATTCCGGTTTAACACAAACGGCAGCGACACCTGAACCTTCATCCCATTCTTCAACCCTGGAGCAGGAGTTCAGAACTTCTGCATCTGCACCAGGAAAAAGACGTACATATGCGGTCAGATTCTCTTCTTCTACTTTATCTGGCATGAAAGTACTTCCAATACTTTCATTCTTTGGGCATGTTATTGGAAGAATATCATGCACGTTTTCTGTTCCTTCGTCAGGGATTATTCCTGACTCTCTATTCACCGGTTTCAAAACAGATGAACCGGAGCATAGTATCCCGGAATTGGATGAAACATTTTCTAAAAACGGTGAATCAGAAATTCCCTGCTCAAATCCTGCAGATTCTTCCTCCCCATGTACTACGAAACTGGTAGAAAAAAGAAGGCCTGTAAAGACTGCGGCCAACGTTAAAAGATACAATATTTTTGCAGTGCAGTTTCCCAGACATACTCCCCCCGATATTGCTTATGTGACAAGTCAAGGCTGCAAACAGGATACAGGTATATGTGAAGTAATTCCTGAAGCAATACCGTAACAGAATTAATTTATTTTAACATATAACGAAATACATTATAAATATTTCTATCAATTTTTACAGAGATCTTTGAATAGATTAAGAAATAATCAATAACATCTGAGTGAGTTGAGTTATAACAAAATGAAAAAAACAGATATACATATAAAAATAATTTTCAAAGAACATTTCGTAATATAATCAAATGATTGAAGACAGAAGATATATTAACTTCCTGACATATGTTATGGAAAGACATAGCAAACTGGAGGTCTTGTTCAATTGAATTCTGAAAAGCTGAAAATAGCTGTTCTCGGAGGAACCGGCAATATAGGAGAAGGAATGGTGCTGAGGCTCGCCCTTCAAAATCTTATGCCTGAAGGTGTTAAAAATGAGATAATTATTGGGTCCAGGTCACTGGAAACTGCAGATGAAGCTGCAAAAAAAGCATTATCTGAGCTAGAAAACTGCGGGTTCGATACATCCAGAATAAAAATTACCGGCATGAGCAACTATGAAGCTGCAAAGGCAGCCGAAGTAGTAATACTCACCATACGTTTTGATCATGTTCTTCCTCTTCTTGAGGAAATAAAAGAGACTCTTGAGAATAAGATTGTTATTTCACCTGTAGTTCCAATGGTAAAAGAAGGAAGCTTTATGGCATACAGGCCTCCGGCAGAGGGATCTGCAGCCCTTGCAATCCAGAAAAATGTTCCGGAGTCAACCAGAGTTGTTGCAGCTTTCCATAACATTCCTGCAGGGAAACTCAAAGATGTTGTTAAATGCAAGGCAGTACATGACGCGCTTGTTTGCAGCGACGACGAAGAAGCAAAGAAATTTGTCATGGAACTTACACGGCATATGGGATGCTTGAAGCCCCTTGACGGAGGACCCCTCAAGCAGGCAGGAACTATGGAGTCCCTGACACCTTTACTGATTAACCTCGCAAAATTAAATGGACTCAAGGATCTCGGAATAAACTTCTCATGAAAATCTCTGATAAAATAGCCGAAAGTACACAGATAAAAAAGAAACCTGCAGGAAAAAAGAGGTCCGGGGTGTGGGGCTTATCGGAGATACCTGTTATATAAATAAACTTGGGGTATAAAATAAAACCGGGTTAGTTTCATCCCTTAAGGAAATTTCATTGTTTCAACAGATTTTCAAATGAGTGCCAGAACCCGTAATTAGTTTTGATCCGGATTTTAATCCCAGATAAATTTAGCTCATGTTAAATACCATAAGAGTAATACGAACATGTAATAAAAGAATTCTTTTAGTAAAGAATTCAAGATAAGAAACTCAACTGAAAATTTATCTGAGAAGTAAGATAGAAATAAATTATCAGCCTGAGAATTAGAAACTCTGTCCATTATTCAGCCTTTAAATACAGAATTTCGTTCCTACCTCCTTCTTTCAGTACTTTACTTTTTCTAAAACGTGAGAATTAATATCAAAACCAGACAGTGAACCTGTATGAGCGAAGAACTGCTAAAAGTGTTAAAAGCTTCAGGACTTGACGTACTTTCCTGTATGCATTGCGGCACATGCACAGGAAGCTGTCCTTCAGGACGGCATACCGGGCTCAATACCCGAAGAGTGATTCGGGACGCACGCAAGAACAGAGCTGCCATTCTTTCAGATGATAGCCTGTGGCTCTGTACAACCTGCTATACCTGCCAGGAGCGCTGCCCGCGCGGGATACCTATAACGGATACCCTTCTTGAGCTCAGAAGGCTGGCGGTCAGAGAAGGATTTATGCGCCCTGAGCACCGCCGTGTTTCGGAAATGGTACTTGAGTGCGGACATGCAGTTCCCCTTGATGAAGAAACAAAGAAAAAGAGAGAAGAGCTTGGGCTGGATCCAATACCTGATACTGTCCAGAAGTATCCAGAAGCTCTTGAAGAGCTGAAAACCCTTCTTAAAATCTGCAAATTCGATGAGCTGGTGGCTGGGAAATAAGGAGGCTGAAATGATGAATAAACTATCGCTATTTCTTGGCTGTATTGTGCCTAACCGCTATCCAGGGATTGAGAAAGCAACTAAACTCTGCCTGCAGAAGCTTGAAATCGATGCTGCTGATCTTCCAGGAGCCTCCTGCTGCCCTGCCCCCGGAGTATTTAAGTCTTTTGACAAAGCAGCCTGGCTTGCCCTTGCCAGCCGAAACATAGTTCTTTCGGAAAGAATGGAAAGAGATGTCCTTACAGTTTGCAACGGCTGCTATGGGTCCCTGGCAGACGCCAATATGGAACTTAAAAAAGACCCTGAAATGAAAGCCTGTACAAACACCTGCCTCAAAGGAATAGGCATGGAATTTAAGGGAACAGTAGAGGTAAGGCACATAATCGAGTTTCTATACAGGGAATTCGGGCCTGAAAAGCTTAAAGGCTATATTACAACTCCTCTTGGCCTGAAAGTTGCCCTGCATTACGGATGCCACCTGATCAAACCCTCAAAGGACAGAAATCTCGGAGAAACTGAAGCACCGGTATTCTTTGATGAACTTGTTGAAGCCACCGGCGCAAAAAGTGTGGATTACACTGACAAAATGATGTGCTGCGGAGCAGGAGGAGGAGTTCGTTCAGGGTATGCTGCCGAGTCCCTGGAAATGCTTGAACATAAACTTGACTGCATCCGTAAAGCAGGAGTGGACTGTATAGTCAATGCCTGCCCGTTCTGCCACCTTCAGTTTGACAGGGGGCAGATTGCTGTCAATGAGAAATTCGGAACCGATTATTCTATTCCCGTCCTGCATTATTCCCAGTTACTTGGACTTGCCCTTGGCTTTTCCCCGGACCAGCTTGGAATAGAACAGAATGCAGTCCAGAACATCGAGTTTCTTGCGAAAATCTATGAAATCAGTGCGGGCTTAAGGTAAATAACAAAAATAAGGCATAAAGTAAACGTCTGGAATTAAGCCAGATTTTTACTTATCAGCCTGCATGTACCAGAGACATTTCTGCCTCCACTTGCAAGTTCCACAGACATCTTCAATATCCAGAGCATTGTTAATCTTTGAATTTATGAGCCTGAAGGCTTCATCTGCATTTACAACAGTCCCATCTTCTATCCTTAATTTCTCCAGAACAACGAGATCCATCTGCCTGATCCTGCGCGAGAGATGAGATTCCTGAATTGTGCATTCCCTTTTACTCGGGCAGGAAATGCAGATTGCATCACACTCAGTTATAAGCCTGAGAGGTCTGGAAGGGAGAGCCTCCAGGTCAGAAATAACAGCCCGCATATTGGCAACAAAGGCAGGGCTGTACCCGTATCCCTGGAATCCCTGGATACAGCAGAGGTGATGAGCCCTTATCTTCAGGGGTGCAGATTCGTGTTTAGAATCGGTTTCCAATTTTTGTTTGGATTTTTCTGGCATGCATTTCTCCGGGGTTAAACATCACAGGCTAGAAACCATATCTGAATTCATTCTATAAAATCAATTTCTGAGTCCCCTAAATAAGGAAGTTCCAGAAGAGGAAGTGATATTGAGGGCGCTTCTGAATATTTTGTAAATAATATGTCATATCCTGTTTTAAGCCCGAGCATAATATTCAGGTCAGTTCGGTCAGCATTAAGGAGAAGCGCCTGCCCTACAGGATTGCAAGCAGCCTCATATTCTAAATCATCGGTTTTTTTGATACCGAGGCTCTCTTTTTCGAGACTGCAAACCTTGCAGCAAACCGAAAATACCTCAAAATACCTTGAAAGAATATCATAGACCAGCCTGGCTTCTCGTTCATGTTCAATACAGAACGCAACGCCTATCTTTCTGTACCCAAGTCTTTTTGAGTAAATTGCAATTTCCTCTAACTTTGTTCTTTTTGCAGGATCCGATTCAAGCCAGGCAGAAATCTGGATTGATTTGAGATTATCGCCGTTATAATCAAGTCCTGATTTTATAACAGAGCAGTTTTTACCTATCAGGCATTCTTTATTCCTGCACAATGCACACTGCACACTTTATTTCCCCGGGGTTTTAACATGAGTAGGTACTACAATCATAAATAAACTTTGCATGTATAAATATTTCCATAAAAGCAAGAAATGTATTGATAGAACTCATTATGAGCAGACCGGATTAAAAAAGTTCAATGAGAAAAGAAAAAAAATCTCGAACAAATAGGAGGAAACTGCCTGCTCTGAAATTCCTGTGACAGAGATGAAATACTCAGAGCAGGCAAGGTATGCACTTCACAATGTCTGCAGCTATGCACACGTTAATCCTGAAAAACGAATTTAGGATTGGTGATGATGCCCGAGTTCATCTCCATGTCCTGCGCAAGTATTTTCAACTGTTGCTCTCTTAAGGAGCCCCTTTTCCCAGGCAACCAAAGTTTCTCTTACTGTGCCTTTTGCGCCTACAAAGACCTGGACTCCGTATGACTCAAACATATTCAGGGCTTTATACCCTATTCCCGAACAGAGCATTGCCTCCACACCATTTTTGTGAAGATACTCTGGAGGCAAGTCTACTCCACCCATATGATTACTTTTGTTAGGGATTACATGGATATCTTCTGTCTCTGTATCCATTATCGTGTAGGTAGGAGCTTTTCCAAAGTGCTGCTCTACAGGTCCTTCAATTCCGTTATCATCTCGTGTGGGTATACATATTTTCAATATAAATCGCCTTCTTTTCTTCCGCACATATTTCAAGAAATTATTTTTGCTCATTTGTACATAAAAAGTATAATTTCTCCCATATGTGTATAAATATTTATAGCTTACTATTTGAAAAGAGAAATTGTTATATATTTATTCTACAATGTGCATAAGTAACCTATGAAAAAATGCAGAGGAAGACCAAAATGCCCCAGGCGCGTTGAACAAACTCCTGATATTACATATTTCAAGCCCAGGGGAGTTCCACTATCAGACCTTGAAGTGGTGTCCCTCACAGTAGAAGAGCTTGAGGCTCTGAGACTTGTAGATGTGGAAGGTTTGAGGCAGGAAGACGCAGCCGTCAGGGTAGGAGTATCGAGAAGAGCTTTCTGGGAGGATCTAAAAGCCGCCAGACTTAAAGTAGCTCTTGCCCTGAGTACAGGAAAAGCAATAGAAATTAAAGGCGGTAACTATATCAGGGCTGAGACTGCTGATATTAACGAAGATGCTGACTCGTGAAACAGAGACGTATGAAAACCGGGAAAACCGAAAAATTGCGGAAATATTAGACAGGCGATAAAAATGACAGATAAGGTTCAACCACTGGAAAGCTTATCGAAAAAGCCCGAGGAACCAAAAATTGTAGTAAACCTCAGGCGCATCAAACGCAAGATCATGGTAATGAGCGGGAAAGGCGGGGTAGGGAAAAGTACGGTTGCCGCAAATCTCGCTGTCGGACTCGCTCTCCGCGGGCACAGGGTAGGTCTTCTTGATTGTGATATTCACGGCCCTACGGTCCCTACAATCTTCGGGCTGGAGTCCGCAAGACCTGAGGTAAGTGAAGAAGGAATTCTCCCGATAGAGGTGCTCCCTAACCTTTCAGTGATGTCTATTGGTTTTCTGCTTGAAAACAAAGATTCACCCATAATCTGGAGGGGACCTGCCAAAATGGGAGCAATCAAGCAGTTCCTTGAAGAGGTCTTCTGGGGAGCTCTTGACTTTTTGATTATCGACCTTCCCCCAGGAACTGGAGATGAGCCCCTGAGCGTGGCGCAGCTTATCCCCAACTGTGACGGTTCTGTGCTTGTTACAACTCCTCAGGACGTAGCCCTTATCAGTGTCCGGAAATCAATCACTTTTTCGGAAAAACTGAATGTGCCTATAATAGGGCTTGTGGACAATATGCATGGGCTAATCTGTCCTCACTGCAATCAACCTATAGATGTATTCGGAAGCGGAGGCGTTGAAAAAGCCTCAAAAGACTTTAATATTCCTATCCTTGCCAGACTTCCTATAGAACCCAGAATAGCGGAAATGGAAGATAAGGGCACGGTCGTTCAGGACCAGCTTAAACATGGCACTGAATGGCAGAAGAATTTTGAAAACGTCGTAAATGCTGTTGAAAAAACTCTTGAGAAAGAGTAAAGTGAAAATCATCCTCGTTTTCTCTTTCTTTTTTCCTTTTTATATTACCAGTTCTGTTTTTAGGAGTTCTGTTTTTAAGAGTTGTTTATGGATATTCCATTTCTGAAACAGGTCTCTAATATAGTTATTTATTTCTTACTCTACCGCACACCTTAAATCTAAAAGTTAATGAATAATTCTTATCTTTGTTTACAGTTAATTATTTGTGTATGATAAATAATTTTATTGCAGAAAAAAGGATTTTAAGATAAGTAAAACAAAATTAACAGTGTGAAGTGAATCGCTGATACAGAAAACCTGAAGAACTACAAAATCAAAATCAATGTGGAGAACATGAATAGATTAATTATATTATTAATCCTGATTGCAGCTGTACTTTTTACGGCAGGTTGTACTGAAAACGTGGACAACTCTACAACAGATGCTCAGGAAATCCAGGTAAGCGTTGTTGAAAACTTAACCGATCTGGAACAGATTAACACGTCCGTACAGAAAGGCCCGGTCCTTGTGAAAGTCGGAGCTGAGTGGTGCGGACCTTGCCAGCAAATGAAACCCATCCTGAGTGATCTGGCAGCAGAATACACCGGAAAAGCCACAATAATGTCTGCAGATATAGATGTTAGCCCTAATCTTTCAGTTTATTTCGCAACGTCTTATATTCCGGATTCCTTTGTGGTCGTTGGACTTGAAAACGGAGAGTACGTTTACATGCAGGAGAACGGAAGCGTTACTGCAGACAGGTTCCAGGCAAGAATTCTGGGACTTCAAGACAGTCAGGTGTATGAAGAACGTCTGGACAGGGCAATTCTTTACTATGAAAACATGAGTACAGAGTAAAAAAGCAGATACCAGGAAAAAGGAATTTAGAACTTCCTTCATCGGCTGAAAATTAAAGTCTTTGAATGAGTTAAACTAAAAACGGAATTACAACTAAACGGTAAAACGTCAAACCAGAACCATGTCTTATGAAGCGATTTCCCCCGTGGTTGCATTCGGTGCAGGAGTTCTCAGTATCCTGTCTCCATGCATCCTGCCACTTCTTCCTGCAGTTCTGGCCAGTTCGACAGGAAAAGGAAAGTTAAGGCCTCTTGCTATAGTACTTGGTGTATCCATATCTTTTACCCTTATGGGAATTGTGACCTCCGCCTTTGGAGCAGCTTTTCAGGCATACACAGGCCAGCTTAAAATCCTGGCAGAAATATTAATTATTGCAATGGGGCTTGCAATGATCTTTGAAATCAGCCTGTTTAATGCCTTTGCAAAATTCCCCCTTCTTGCAGGAATGAGAGACGAAAGCCTGATTTCTGGCCTTCTGTTAGGACTTTCTCTTGGAGTGCTGTGGATCCCCTGTGTGGGACCGATCCTTGCCTCAATCCTGACAATGGTAGCTCTGGAAGGAAGTACTTCTAGCGGTGCACTAACCCTTCTTATTTACTCTGCAGGTTTTGCAGTGCCTATGCTGCTGCTTGCATACTCTGCCCACCTCTCCACTTCAAAAATAAAACTTATATCAAAGTACGATGCAGCACTCAAGAAGGGAGCCGGAGTAGTGGTTCTACTTGTTGGGCTCTGGATGGTTCGCCAGAATCATTTCTGGTGGCTGTTCTAATTTTTTAGAATTATTGCGAGTTTAAATGCAAATAAGGGGCATAACAGCAGCGAATTTACTTAATTTGTTTTTTGGAGAAAAAATAGAAAAAAGGAAGGGGAGAGTACATGATAAACAAATAATCACGTACTCTCATGCTAATAAAAGGGTTTTTAAGACTCTTGAATTAGAGAAGTTAAGCATAAAGCTTTGCACACAATTGGGTTTTTTAGAGGTTTTCAATCTTCTTAACAATTGAAGGCGGACTCATTTTTTCATGTTCATAGAAGCAGTTTTAAACTTGACAAGGCTTGCAGAGGACTGTGACCCAAGATTAATACCGTCTATTAGCCCTGTAACTGTAGCTTCTCTGAAAAGCGAGTTTTCAGTGCTCCTGAATACATATTCTCCATCTCTTGAAACAGACTTGTAGCTGCCCCTGGAAGTATCCCCTATACCGATCCAATCTGCCCCAACGGTCATAGTACCGGTTTCGTAAGTATATTCTCCCATTTCGTTGTAGTACCATTCATCAACCATAATCTCAACTTCGGACAGGCTTGCAGAGTTAAGTTTTTTGTCTATACTGAAAACATCATCCTCTGTAAACATGTACCCGTACTTATCGGACGAGTCGCCTGTCACCTCATCATACGTCCACATTGAAACGTAAATATCTGTCCCGTCATTAGTTTCCGTTACAGAGAGACAGGTATAGGTAGTTACACCATCATTTGTTTCAACCCAGTCTGCAGATGCATATGCACCATTCTGTCGTACTATTTCTTTAGATTCCAGCGCCTGTACGCTCATAGTCATTGAAAGCAAAGCTATGAGTGCAAATATTATTGTGTGTGATTTCCTCATATTATTCCTCAGATTCCCTGATACTGGATTATATGTGCAAAGTTAATTTTTGAAACATCTATTTGCACATATATGACCCCACTTAATTATTCTTGGATCAATTCTAGATTAGATGTCCTAGTATAAAAGACTGTGCGATAATATTTACGAAGAATAATACAATTTGTAAAATAATTTAGAAAATAAAAAAGAGTTAAATCAGGATTAAAAAGAAAGGGGATTATTCCTCACTTTCTTTTGCAATTGCTACAAGCTCGTTTACGCAGGCAACAGCCATCGGAGTTCCTCCCCTGGTCCCTACACAGCTGATTGAGGGAATCGGGATTTTCAGGTTCCTGACCATTTCCCTGGATTCGGCTGCATTTACAAAACCAACAGGAAGACCAATTATAAGAGCAGGTCTTACTCCTTTTTCAATAAGCTTGCAGACCATGATGAGGGCAGAAGGAGCGTTCCCGATTGCTATAATGCTCCCATCAAGTTTTTCCCTTGCCGCCAGGAAACCTGCGGACGTCCTGGTGATCCCGTACTTATTAGCGATTTTAGCATCAGGGTCTTCGTCAAGCACGCAGATGATTTCAGATTTGTGCCCGGCTTTTGTGATCCCGGCTTTCACCATGTTGATGTCCACAAAAATAGGAGCACCTTTTTTAATTGCTTCAACACCGGCAGGTATGGGGTCGTTCGTAAAACGCATAATGTCGGCAACCGAAAGGTCTCCGGTTGCAATTACGCAGCGCTGGCGGAAACGGTCTTCAGGGGTAGAATTCCCAACAATCTCCCGGATCATTGTCCGGCTTTTCATGTAGATGGCTTTCGCTTCTTCAGTCCTTGCCCCGGAGTCATCACAGATCTTTACAAGTTCCGGGTCTACTTCCACGGTAAGCTCGGTAAACTCTTCGAGGTTTTCAAGATTCCCTGCGTTTGTATTCGCTTTTTGTTCAGTAGTCATATTTCTTATGATACCCCCTGGGAGTTATTATCATATCCTTTTTCGGAGATTTCCAGATCCTGGACTCCCCATTGCCTACAAGAATGGCGGTGCTCATGTCCACCCAGTCCTCATAATTCATAACTTCTCCAAGGGTCGTCACGATCTGGTCCTCGTCTTCGCCTCTCATGGCGTTCTTGACAAGCCCCACAGGCACGGAATCAGCCTTATACTTGCGGATGATTTCAATAGCTCTTGCAAAGTTGGACTTTCTCTTGCGGCTCTTTGGGTTGTAGAGACCTATTACAAAATCGGCGTCTGCAGCCATATTAAGCCTTTTTTCGATAACTTCCCAGGGAGTTAATAGGTCGCTTAAACTGATAACCGCAAAATCCGTTACTACAGGTGCACCGAGGATGCTTGCCCCGGCAAGAATTGCTGTGACCCCGGGAAGTATTTCAATATCCACATCAAGGTTCTCGTGCTCAGCAACTTCCAGCACGATGCCTGCCATACCGTAAACGTTGGTATCTCCCCCGCTGATCATGACCACATTTGCGGATTTTGCAAGTTCCACAGCTTTACGGGCTCTATCAACTTCTTTTCCCATATAACTCCGGATTATCTCCTGAGTGCCGAGAAGACTTTCCATCTGATCAAGGTAGGTACTGTTTCCGAGAACGTAGTCGGCATTGAGGATTACATCCCGGGCTTTTAGGGTTAACTGTTCCACGGAGCCCGGTCCTATTCCCACAACGTAGAGTTTTCCGGATGCCTTATCTTGCGATTGCGATTGTGACTCTGCCATAGACTTTCTTCCTGCAAATCAATTCATGTTTTTCCGAGAGTGCCAGTGCTGCAGGCTCTGCAACCCCTTTTAACCCGAAGCGCGAAGCCTGGGAGGATGAAGGAGGGTTGTAGCTGTTCAGCACCTCATCCGGTAAAAATCTCACCGGAATGCCAAGCAATTCACCTGCTTCCAGCAGACCTCGCTCATTTTCTTTGAGTTTCGCAGAGGCAAAAGCCGTAATCTCCTGGAGACTCAGGCCGCATTCATCAAGTGCCTGTTTTACGGCTTCAATGACTTCTTCTTTTGTAATGCCCCTGCGGGTTCCGATTCCGAGAATCATCAGTAATCTTTTATCCACTACTTTTTTTATGCAGTTTCGTATTTAATCGGCTTGTTAGCGCTGATAATCAGTGTTAATTATTGGCTGTTTCCGGCACTGTCATCCTTTGCTTCAGCCTGCTTCTTCCTCACAAGCACGGAAACATCATCGTCCACAACAACAATTCTTGGCCCCTTAACCTCGAGAACTTCTACATTCTGGTCAAGGAGGGCACAGTTTACAGCTATTGTGGATTGTTTATTGAATACATCGCAGCCTAACCTGTCGGCTATGCCCTCAACAGAGGGTTTGCCGTGAACCTCAGTAGCTGTCGTGAGTACGGGAACTGCTCCTAACTCCGCAATTTTTCGGGCAACCTCGTTTGCACCGTGGTGTCCTCCAAGGAGAGGAATTGCGAAATTGAGATTTGAATCCACAACAACCACTGCAGGGTCTGACCATTTGTTGTCGAGAAGAGGGGCAATATCCCTTACCACAATACCTGTAGCAAAGACTGCAACGATTGCCCCGTAATTTTCAAAGGCTTTCCTGAAGATGCCTTTTTCGTAGAGGAGAAGGTCAGCTTCAAGATGCTCTGCTATTTTTGATGCAATTTCCCTGTTCCTTTCAAAGGTAATTACAGCGGTTCCTGGGCCACTCCGTATAGGTAGGACCTCCTGTAGTTTTTAGGGTCAACAACCCCGCCGATGATAATCATTGCAGAGCGTTGAATTCCGGCATCTTTGACTTTGTCTGCAATGTCTTCAACAGTCCCGGTGATGACTTCTTCATCTTCCCAGGATGCATGGAAAACAACCGCGACAGGAGTATCTTTCGGGCAGCGGACTTTCTCCATAATTTCCCTGATCTTCTGGGTGCCAAGGAAGATTGCCATTGTGGTATTATAAGCAGAAAGCTCGGGGATAAGGTCTTTTTCCAGGGTCTTTCCAGCAGGGCGGGTAATGATGAGAGTATCAGAAACGCCGTTGAGAGTAAGCTGGGTTCCAAGAGCAGCTGCGCTTGCAAAAACAGACGAGACGCCAGCAACCCTTTCGACTTCTATGTCGTATTTTCTCAGCTCTTCCATCTGTTCTATAACAGACCCGTAAAGAGAGGGGTCTCCGCTGTGGAGCCTTACTACGAACTTTCCTGCATCCACGGCATCGGCAATTATTTTAGTGGTCTCATCAAGAGTAAGCCCGTAACTGTCCACTGTCTCTCCTTTTGTATAATTAAGGACTTCGGGGTTTACCAGGGAGCCCGCATACATAACAAGGTCTGCTTTCTCAAGCATTTCACGCCCCAAAACGGTAATCAGTTTGGGGTTTCCGGGGCCTGCACCTACAAAATAAACTTTTCTTTCCATCTGACCATTCCCTTTGCTTATTTTTTACCGTAAATGATGCTGAAATAATTCCCCTTTTCCGGGATTTCTTCTTTTTTGCTGATAATCTGTTCACTGTCCGAGAAGAGTTTTTCTGCAAAAATAAACTCCCTGTACCCTTCGGCTTCGAGCTGCTCCATGATCTTTCTCGGCTGTGTGGCTTTAAGGTGGATAATATACCCGATATCAGAGCCGTCGCTTACCTCAAAGGAGCTCTCGACCGCCACATCGGTCCTTGCAGCAAAAGACGTGATGGAACTTATTCCCGGAACTGTTGCAGTCTCAACATCAGGATAGTGCCTGCGCATGACCTTTTTCAGGTGAGTGAACGTAGAGAAAAAGTTGGGGTCGCCTATAAGCCCGAAAGCCACTGTCCCTTTTCTTGCCTCATCTGCAATACGGTCTGCATTCTCTTTCCAGAAAGAGTTCAGGACTTCAATGTCCCTTATCATGGGGAACTCAAGGATTTCAGCATCCGCATAGGGAGCCACAAGGTCTTTTGCCAGGCGTCCTGGGACATATACCTTATCACTGTTTTTCAAAACTTCCACTGCTTTGAGGGTCAAAAGCTGGGGGTCTCCGGGACCAAGTCCTACTCCTATTAACATATTATCGCTCCATAAATTTACAGGTAGATACAAGCATAATTTGATTAACTTGATGGTGATTTAACCTGGTTTGATTAAAAGGCAATTTCAGGACTGTCTTTTTCCAACAACAATATACACCGGGTTTTCTGGTTTGAACATGGTCTCTCCGGCAATCGGGGCACTTCTCGATACTGCCACATGGACAACCTCATCAAAAATCCCCAGTCTCTTCATAGCCTCAATCGTCCTGACAACGGTTTCGATGCGGACCGCATTTACCACAATGCTCCGGGCTTTTTTTTCGACAAGCTTCTCAAGAATGGAGTCAATGTTTTTCGTCCCGCCAACAAAAGCGCAGTCTATTGAATCAACTGGCCCTCCGGAGCCAAGGAGATCTGAAGCTTCACCGGCTAAAATCCTGGCGTTCTCGATCTTGAAATTCTTAAAGTTTGTCTCCGTGGCAAGAAGGGCTTCATTACGGGCATCGATTGCATAGATAGTCAGGTTACGGGCAATCCGGGATGCTTCAATAGAGACAGAACCCGTACCGCAACCTACATCTGCAAACCTGTCCCCGTCCTTAAGTCCGAGTTTGGAAAGGGATACCGCAATTATCTCCGGTTTAGTCGGACCGCCACTGACACTTACTATTTCGGACATGTTCTACCTCGGGAAAAATTAAAGCAAATATATTGAAAGCAAATCAAATATATGGTAATATAAATGGAAATTATATTAAATTCCGATGCATCAATTAGAGCCGGCAAGATTCGATTATAATCAGATGCAGGCTGTATACATATGCATATAGAGGAACTTTTATAAATCAAATATTTCAGATCTGCCCGATTATAAATATAACTTGCTATAGATATACCTTATTATCAGCAAGAAGGGAAGTAAAGGAAAGTAAACTTTATTGGATCCTGGTCAGAAGAGAGAAAAAACTGATAAAAAAGTTTGAACCACATGTAAGCCGAACCTTAAATATCATTCTTCAAAAATTAAAGGTTACCTCTCTCGAAAGCCAGATGAGTATTTTTTAATGGATATTTTTAAACAAATATTATTCAAATGAAACTGGGAAAAGATTTAAGGTATAAAGGAAATAGAAATTTTCATATAAATAGTATACCTTCAGAACATTTTTATAATTATGGGTTTAAGAAGATTAGAGGTTTTGAAAGAAAGAGATTTTAACCATAACAGCCATATGATAATGAAGATTCCAGTAACCCCGATAAAATGTCTTTTTGAAAAGGGTTAAAACTCCCGTGAAGTAAAACAATAGAGAGCCCCCTGAACTAAATTTTTTAGATAAGAAGACGATCGTCTTCGGTTTAACATCTGATTTTCTGATCTGTATACATAACAGCATCTTTTGACAGTAAAAACCCAGCAGTCTAAGCCCACTCCCTCAATGCAGGGCCTGCCGCCTGGACAGATAGGAGACAAATATATGAAAATTTATGAATCATATGAGGACCTGCCCAAACTAAAGCTGCCTTATGGAAACGAGGTGTTCATAAGTGACAGCACAATCCGCGACGGCTCACAGATGCCGGGAATAGTCCTGAGCAGAGAACACAAAGTTCAAATTTACGAATACCTGCACGAGATAGGGATTGAGAAACTTGAAGCATTTGTATTCAACAAAAGAGACAGAGATGCTGTTGAGCTTATGTTCGACAGGGGATACGAGTGCCCTGAAATTACGGGATGGGCAAGGGCTTCAAGGGCGGACATAGATAAAATTCTGGAAGTAGACGGGCTTGAAGAAACCGGAATTCTGATGTCAGTTTCGGATACGCACATTCATTCCAAGATGAGGCTTTCAGGCAGGGAGGAAGCTGAAGAGAAATATCTTGACGCTCTTCAGTATGCAGTGGATCACGGACTCCGCACAAGGGCTCATCTGGAAGACATGACAAGAGCTGACAATTACGGTTTTGTTTTCCCCCTTGTAAAAAGGATAATGGAAATCGATCCCGACTGCATAATAAGGGTCTGCGATACCGTAGGGTATGGAATGCCGTTCATGAATATAGACGAGCCGTACGGAATTCCGAAAATAATCCAGCACCTCAAAAAGGAGATTGGAGTCAAAAATATAGAAACCCATATCCATGACGACTACGGATTCGGGTCAGCAAGTTCGATTGCAGGTTTCTGGCACGGAGCCAACTGGACAAGTGTGACCTTCCTGGGCATAGGGGAACGCGCAGGAAACAGCGAAATGGAAAAAATCCTGCTCTTCCTGGCAGACAGGGTTGAAGGTTTTGATAAGTATAACCTTGAGCCTGTAACCCGTTTTGCAGAATTCATGGAAAAAGAGCTCGGACTCAGAGTCCCGAGAAACAAAGCTGTTGTCGGGAAAAATATCTTTGCCCATGAATCCGGCATTCACGCCGCAGGCGTCCTGAAAAATCCCTTTAACTATGAGCCATATCCTCCTGAACTGGTAGGAGGCACCAGGCTTCTCCTCATAGGTGATTCTTCAGGCCTTGAAGTAATTCGTTACAAGGTTCAGGAGACATTAAATAACCTCCTTGATGTCGAAACCATCGTTGAAAAAGATGATAAGAGACTGCTTAAGATCCAGAAAGAGATCCAGAAGCTCTACGACAAGGAAGAGAGGGTTTCCTGCATCTCGGATGAGGAGCTTCTTGCTTACGTTGAGAAGTATTTCCTCTACCAGCCAATCTGTGACCCGGCACATACAGGAAGAGGAAAACTTAAAAGCAAAGGAAAAATCCAGGAAACGGTAGAAGAAAAAGAATAAAACTACAAAAGAAGAAGCAAAAGAGACATTAGATTAAGTGGTATAAGGTTTTTCAGACCTTATATCAGCCATATTAAACCTTATGCAAATTAATATCTTATTATTCATTTACCACTTATTCTTTCTGTCCTGTAAAGGTTTTCAAATCCATAATATTCGAATTTTCAAATCAAATCATATTTCAGGAATCCTTACTTCAGAATTTCTGCCGTGTATTTTGCAATCTCATCTGTCATCTGGCTGAGCTTTGCATTGCCTCCGAGGTCGTAAGTTACGTATTTGCCTTCGGAAATCACACGCTCAGTGGCATTAAAGATTGCTTCGGATTTTTCCTTTTCTCCAAGGTAGTCCAGCATCCAGGCACCTGCAAGTACAGTTGCAACAGGGTTTACCTTGTCCAGACCAGCATACTTGGGGGCTGAACCGTGAGCGGGTTCAAACATTGCAAAGTTGTCGCCGATATTTGCGGAGTAGATGAGCCCGATACTGCCGACAAGAGCTGAACATTCCTCGCTGATTACATCCATGAAGAGGTTGGTGGACAGGAGGACCTTTTTGTTGAATATCTGGGGGTTCTTGATAAGCTGCTGGGCAATGTTATCAATATGATAGGGCCAGACCTCGATGTTAGGGTAGTCCTGTGAAACCTTATCGACTTCTTCCAAGAAAGAGCCGCAGGTCAATTTCAGGATATTGCTTTTATGGATGGGCACAACAGCATCATAGCCTCTCCTTTTTGCTTCTTCAAAAGCGTAACGTGCAATTTTGCTGGATGCAGTGCGGGTAATCTTTCGGATTGCAATGGATACATCGTCTGTGAGCTGAATTTCCTCTCCGATGTAGAGACCTTCTGTACCTTCACGCACACAGACCATTTCGACATCTCCGAGAGGTGCACTTGAGTTGGGGAAAGTCTTTATTGGCCTGACATTGGCATAGAGGTCGTATTTTCTCCTGATGGATACAGCCACACTTCTGGGGGAACCGATTCCGCCGGGAGTGGTTGTAGGACCCTTGAAACAGGCGTCTGAGCTGTCAAGAATCTGCCAGGTTTCATCAGGGACAAGGGAATTACCTCCGTGCTTCTCCCACCAGCCGGCTCCAGCTTCACACATTACGAATTCAACATCAGTGCCAGCGGCGTCTGCAACTTTAAGCATTGCGTCCACGAGTTCGGGGCCTACCCCGTCACCTTTGATTACTGCTGCGGTTTTAGTCATGTTATCACCAGATTTATAGGGTTCGTGTTAAAAGAACCGTAGCGATGAAAAGTTAAAAAAGGGGGAACTTTTCTAAGAATTTGGTAAGTATAAATTGAACCTTGCCGCCTACTCAATGTAAGGCTCATATTTCAACTTTTGGGTAATAATATAGAGTAATATTTCATGGAAATATGTATTGGATCCCCTGAATTAAATATGGGATTACAGAATATAACCCTTCCTTCATACCTGATAGAATTGGTATTCATCGTACTCTAATAGAATTGGTATTAATCGTACTCTAATAGAATTGGTATTAATCCTAACTTCCGCTTTTTTAAGCGCATAAATTCAATTTTTCCATAATTTCTTTTTGCTTTCTTGTGAGTTCTGTAACTATTACTTCTCCATTTTGCAGTTCTACTTTCCTTATCTTTTCAAGCTCTA
>Ga0208825_1001178_pt1 | contig 20915 bp, 15 predicted proteins | sample AD_UKC113_MetaG_FD_184450 | JGI IMG/M metagenome (GOLD analysis project Ga0208825, IMG submission 184450) | Active sludge microbial communities of municipal wastewater-treating anaerobic digesters from Hong Kong - AD_UKC113_MetaG (SPAdes)... | ecosystem: Engineered > Bioreactor > Anaerobic >...
GGCATACGGAATCGTGGGCTGGCCCCAGTTGCGCAGCAAGTCACGCTCCGGAAATCCCGCCCAGTGCAAGGGCCCGAGCAGATCCAATAGACGCAACGCCGTAGGCGCGGTTCGAAAGCAATGCTGTCTGATTACGCTGCTACGAGCTAGATGTCGTATCTGGCTGGCGCGCGCCAGCCGAAGCGTAAGCAGTCCCGGCACTGATTACGCTTGGGGAAGGTGCAGCGTTTGACTCATTACGCTCTGATTACGTTTCGGCGTAATCAGTCTTTTCACTGCTCCAACCCTCCGACCGGGGAATTGAAACGTGGATTGGCGAAGTCCCTACGAGGAATGTCGGAAGGTTCAAACGCACAGAATTCCGATCGGGGAATTGAAACCCCTCGCAGTGGCGGCAGCAGGGGCAAGTCGGGTACCGGCAACTATTGCCCCTGCTCACAAAGGCCCATTTGGAGCACATCGCCCGTTGTGGCCCCTGGCAACCCGTCGAGCTGCCCGATTTCGCCCTTGCCCTGATAGGGGCAATGACACTTGGCGACCAGGACGCGCTTGCCTGGGCATGGCTCTCTCGTGATCTGGCGGGCGTGGCGCCTGACTGTGATTACTGTTGCGCCTGGGTGTGTCATTCCCTTGAAGACAAGGAGCAGCGTTCATATCTGGCAGATGTGTCGCTAGAGACAGCGACGCAGATTCCCCCCGGATTGGTGCGCAAGGATTTACCGCGGGCTACCTATCTACGTTTTACCCAGATTGAGGCAGCCCGCGACCTCGAGTTATTGCGCGACTATATGGACTACGTTTGGCTACCGCAGAGCGATTATCGCGTCGCGCGCCCCTGCTACCTGGTCCGTTACGCTGCCATGCCAGGATTGCCGTCCTCTAAGAGTGACCTGGAAGTCTACATGCCGGTGGAAAGACGGCAAAGCTAAGCCCGGCGGCAAGAAGAACATTGGCGTCAGGCGGGCTTTAGCCGCCTGACGCCAATGACAAAACTGATGTTGTGTGCTCTAGTACTTTGTCAGGGCTGATTTGATGGGTAGAGGCGGCAGTTCGTTAAGAAAACCCCCAAGGCGGGTCTTCCCTATATGTGGCAATTTATCAATCTGCTGCCCATACATATAGGGGTGAGACGCGCCGAGGTCGGATTACGGCGGACAGAATTTACCCCTCAATTGATGTTTGACAAAGTACTAGTGCGGGAAGTGGTTTTTGCTACTTTCCAGCTCGAATGTCCTTCAACACCAGCGGCAGGAAGACGTTATACCCCCGGACCTCGAAGGCTTTGGTGAGCGGACCGTATTCCTCACTGCCGGCGCTCACTACTGCCGAGGCCGTGTAATCTCCCGCCAGGGCAGGCGTCCAGGTAAAAGTAAACGTGTGATTGCCGTTTGCTGCCGCAGAAGCCATCTGTGGTTCGAGGAATGCCACCGGCGTGCCATTCCCATCGCTAACCAATAGGGTTGCCGCCGCCACGGCGGAGCTTTCGCCCAGGTTAGCGAAGGTTACCTGGAAGGTGCTGGCCTGTCCCGGCGCTGCAGAATCGGGAACGGTCAGGTCTCGCAACTCGCCGCTGGTCAGCTGTACTTCGCGCCCTGCTCCGGTAACGACCGCTCCATTTTGCCAGATGAGCAATCGTAACCAGTAAGTGCTGCCCTCGAGGTCGCCTTGCCATCCTAATGCTACCTCCTGACTGCCGCCTGCTGGGATCATCAGGGGACCACTGCCCTTGATGCCGACGACCTGGCGCTGCGCATCCTGCAGCACCAACGTCGCGGTGACAATTTCATTTACGGCGCCTGAGTTGATCAAGTGCGCGGTTGCGGTAATTGTCTCGCCGGGCAGATAGCGCTCTTGCTCCAGCGCCATGGCGGTGAGCGCGACAGGTTCGGGGGTGTCGTACAAGACGCTTATATCCACGCTGCGGTAAAGCGTCGCGGCGTCGGTCGTCGCATCATAATCCACCGGAATTACATCGAAGCGTGCCACTTGATAGGTGCCCATAGCGGAGGTTTCCATGGTAACCGTAACGGGATAGACGCCGCCGACAGTAGTGGTGTAGCCGCCGGTAGGACCACCCGGAATCGGAATGCCGGTGACCAGTGTTGGAAGATCTAAACTGGGCAACGCGAGTGCCTGGGTCGGCATGAATACCGCGCTGGTGATGGTGGCGCTGACCGGAAGGATCAGCGTGAGCGAGGCTTGCGGACGCACCAGCTCACCATCCATCAATCGCTGTTGTAAGCCATTGACTTCAAGCAGGTCGAAGCCCTCGGCGGTCTGCGTCACAGCGTATACGGAGGCGTTGACGTGTGCCGTGATGCTGTAAGTGGCTTGAATCTCCGACTCGATGCCAGTGACCCGCTGCGGCATGGACCATACCGGCGAGGATTGCGGCGCCTCGAGCGCGACCGCTTGCACGTTCTTATCGGGATAACTGAGCCGCATCCACGGCACGCCGAAGTAGGTAAACGTCTGCACCGTCTTCTTTTCGGTGACATTGCCGTTGACCGGATGCATGGCTTTGGCGCGCATCAAGCTCCAACCCAGGGGATCGCTCTGCGTCCCCACGGCTTTTGCTTCGAGCCAGAAGTTATTGGCCAGAATTTCAGCCGAACCAGCAGCATTAGCGGTGAAAGAGCCATAGCCGAGGCCGGCTGAGGCGACGATACCGGAGGCGCCGCGCTTGACGAGCGCGTAGACCATACTCTCATCGTAAGCGCCGGGTAGTTCAATGCCCCAATCGCGAGTGTAGCTGAAGCCTATGCGACAAGCATTGAAATAAAAGAAGGGACGATTCGTGGTGATCTTGGCGTTGGGGTCGTATGAGGGAAGATAGAAGGACCACAGCCCGTCGGCGCTATCGGGAGCTTCCCAGTAATCCACCTCTCCGTGATGCGCAGCCGCCATCACGGAGAAGCCGGCGCTCATGGCACTGACGACTCGAGCCTCGTTCACTGTATTGTTATCGGTGAGCGTCTCGTCCATGGTATATCCCATATCATATTTGAGCACGTCATGCGCGTCATTGGCGTCGCCGGGCAGCCACCAATCCAGCCCATCGCTGACTAGAATTGCGCGTGATTCGGCCGCGTTGGGACCGCGCACAGCGTTCTCGAAGAAAGTCTGCATATCGGCTGCGGTAGCGCCCACAATGCGCCCCACCGGTGTTTCCAGATTGCCCTCTTCCCAATCCGCTGATGGCGTGTCATACTGCCAGTCGCCATAGGGGTTGTCTGTCATATGGTAGTTGTGGCTCACCAACGCATCGCAAACAGGTTCACTGGCCCAGCAATCAGGATAATCGTCTTCGGTTTGATCCCCATCCACATGATCTGGATGGTAAGCGTGTTTGCGATAGAAGGGCATGGTGTTGTCATCGCCCAGAACAACGATGTAGCTGGGATGTCCATTGATAGAATTTCCACGGTCTCTCAGCCACGAAAGGACGATATCGGCGACGGCGTTGGCGTTCGTCTCGCTGGAGTAACTGACGGTGGTATTATCCCATGTGGCGAGCGATGGCACATGGCGATCAACGTAGAGGACTGCCGCTGTCCTTCCCAGGCCTGGCATGGTCTCGTAAACTGTGTCCAACAAGCGTGCTACTTGATCGTGATCGTATTCCGCAAATAAGCCGGTGCGGTTGGCAAGAATCCAGACCTGTGTGGATTGCCGGACTCGCGCGGTAGCGGTATCGCCCAGGTGCGCCAACCAGTCGTCGCCGAAGGCGTCTGCGGTCAACCCGGTGTTGCCCTCAGGTGCGTCATTCTTGACCGTGGCGCGGAATAGGACCTGTACGCTGTAATCCTGCTCCCCGCTGAGTTTGACCATATCCGCATCGTTGAAGCGGTATTGACCATTGCCAAGACTTGTTGGTGTGCTCCAGGTGGCAACAGCATCCCAGTCGTTGTGGCGTGTGGCAGCCTGGACGGTCTGGAATTTGGCTGTGGGCAGAGTCAACACGACATCCACGTTGTTGGCGTAGATACTCACCGGGCAGCGCAAGCGTACGACGAACCACACGGTGTTGCCGCGCATCACGTCTACCACGGTCTCAGAAGGTGCATCCTCGATTTCAAGGATCACGGTGGGTTTGCCACCGGCGAGGGTCGTGGCTTGCGCTGTGGTTTCGCCTTGCCACCATTCCGGTAGGGTGGGGTGGAGTGGTTCCCATGCCATGCTGCCAATGTTGAAGCGCCATTGGAGCTGCCCGGCAAATGTGCTCATACCTCGACCACCCAAGACAAAGACGCTCGAATCCACAGGTTGATACGCTGCAGTATGCCAGGCGCGGTTCTCTGGCAGTATGCCGGTTGGATTAGCCTCATCCCAGCTCTCGGCGCCGGCATCGAGTGCGAGTTCCCACAGGTCATTGAGGAAGCCGTTAGCGTTGCGACCTCCAAAGACCAGCATACGATCACGATAACTGACATAGACGGCAGTATGCCCGGCGCGCCCGGCGGGCGGGGTCCCCAGACCGGTCAACTGTGACCACCGTGAGGTACTGGCGCTCCAGGCCCAGGTGTCACTGCGGAATCCACCCGCGGCGACACCACCAAAGATGACCAGGCGGTCATTGTCGTCATCATAGATGGCTGTATGTTGCACGCGCGCCGCGGGCACTGTGCCTGCCACAGCGATAGGCGTCCAGGTTTCAGCCCCGGGTGTCAGATCCAAAGACCACAGATCGTTGAAAAGACCCCCATTGCCCCCACCGCCAAAAACCAGCATGCGGCCTTGGTCTGGATCATATACGGCTGTGTGCCAGCGCCGGGCGCTGGGACCTTCGCCGCTGGGGAAGAGCTGCGTCCAGGCTTCTGCGCCAGGCGTCGTCAGGTCTAAGGCCCAGATGTCGTCGAAGTTGTAATGGAAACTGTGCCCGGCGAAGACGATCATTCGATGATTTACATAATCATAGATCGCAGTGTGCTGCGCCCGGGGTGCGGGCCAGGGACCGGTGGGGTTGAGTTTGGTCCAACTATAGCTTGTCGCGGTCGAGACATCCAGCGCCCATACATCGTTGAAGAACTCACGTCCGTTGTAACCGCCGAAGACGATGACGCGCTTGTTCAAACCATCCAGGATGCCTGTGTGCCCCAACCGGACAAAGGGCAGATCCCAAGCCATCGTCGCGTCACCGGCGGCGGTTGCCGTTTCCGCTATGGCGACATCGGTCATGGCTTCGATCTCGGCTTCCGTGAGCGGTATTTCGGTTTCTTGCTCCACTGTGACCGGTGTTGGTGCCGTGACGGGTTCTGATTCCGGTGGGTTAGCCGCCCCCACATTCGCAGTGGGAAGCAAGGTGCAGCAAAGCAGTATCAGGCCCAGCGCCATCCTAACTCCCTTTTTCAACCTGATCATTCTGTTTTGGTGATTCATCGCACTTCCTCCTGAAGGCTGGCTCAGACGATACAAAAGGCAGAGACGAACTCATGTTGCTTTTTGTCGCCTCGTGTCGTACGGTGATGAGCAGGCGCTTGATAGAGAGGGAACTTGCGCAGTTGCGCCGTTCAACAGGGCTGCAACATGGCTTAGCTATAGCATAACGCAGGAGGGGAGTGTTGCTTGAACAAATGCCGGCATTTAGCCAACATTTAGCCAACAAATATCACGGAGGAAACCGAGAGGCGATTCAGATATGCAGGGCGAGCCCGGGACCTTCAGTGGCTTGCTATGAGCCGATACCCCTGCCCGCGGACGGTGAACAGTAAAGCGGGGCGGCGCGGATCGGGTTCCAGCGCCTCACGCAAACGTTTGATGAGGCTCTCAATCTGATAATCGAAAACCTCAGCCTGATATTCGGGCCATACGGCGGTAGCAATCTGCTGTTTGCTGATTACCTGCCCCCGGCTCTCGTAGAGCAAGTCGAAAAGCAGCTGTTCCTTAGGGGTGAGCGTTATTGGGCGCTGGTTGACCCAAATTTCACGTCGATCCGGGCTGACCACTAGCAGAGGGCCATGGCTCTCGCGTAATGTGGCTTCTGGGTCGTAAAAGGTGAAAGTAGCGCTGCCGATGCCAATGACGTCGCCGGGGTGTAGCATCTGTGGAACAGTGAGGCGCAAGCCATTGAGGATGGTGCCATTGGTGCTGTCCAGGTCGGTGAGTCTACAGCCATTCGCGTCGCAGCGGATTTCCGCATGGCGTCGTGAAGCGCTACGCTCTACAATAAAGATCTGTGCCTCTGGCGAGCGCCCCAGTGTGGTGATGGGTGTGGCGAGGGGAAAGCGGCGCCCGCCGCTATCGAGCAGATAAGGGTCAATCTCAGTCATGGCAGCGCCTGAATCGCAATGTGCAGCGCGGGTCGCGCCTGGGCGTCGGTTTGTTCACTCAAGGAGACCCACCAGTGTGCCATGTTATGGCTATCTTCAGACATCATGATCACGAAACCTTCATTCTTCCAGGCTCCGCTTTGCCAGTCGCGCACAGCCTGGGTTACCTCAAAGCGCAATGGGCCTTTAGGCTCCAGAGGTTGAATGGCAAGTGGGGTAGCATCATAATCAACCCCGGCAGCCAATCCAGGTTGCATCCACGGGAAGTTGTAGCTTGCAGTGGCGGCGTCCCACGGCGTGAGGATCCGATAGAGCACTGCAGCGCCGGGAAAGCTTTCCTCACCCCACAGCGTGACTTGCAGCGTAAGTGTGGCGGTGAGCACTTTGGCGTCTGGGGGCAGGGCGCTAAGATCGAAGCGCAACAGAACCCGGTCAGGCGTCAAGGGCCCTTGCAGGTGCACCAAATCTACCTCACCCCAGACTGATTCCGGCACATCGGGATTAAGCCAGGTATCGGCAGTCTGTGCAGATCCGCTGAAAACTAGAATCTCTGGACTTGCGGGCGGCGGTGCTGTAGTGGCTTGCTTCCAGGGTTGGAACCAGGCTAACAGTCCCGCTACGACTATCAGTAGCGCGGCTAAGGGAAGGAGCCACCAATGCGCCTGCCAGGGCGAGCGTTGGTGCGGTTCTGTCGCGGTGTTCAGGTCAACGGGTCCTTCCTCTGCGGGCGCCGTCGTACTCACTTGCCAGGCTGGAGCCTGGTGTTCCCATGTCCCATCAAGGGCCTGGCGCAGCGCTTGTGCCAGACTCAGCGCCGTGGGGAAACGGTCCTCGGGGTCCTTCGCCAGGGCTTTGAGGATAACCCGCTCGATCGCTTCGGGCAGCTCTGGGCGCAGCGAACGGGCGGAGGGTAGAGGGGCGTTGATGTGTTTGAGAATTACGGCGTAGGGGGTATCGGCGTCGAAGGGAACCTGCCCGGTACATAGCTGGTAGAGCAGTGCGCCCAGGGAGTAAATATCCGAGCGTGCATCCCCTGGTTCTCCGCGTCCTTGCTCGGGTGACATATATGCCGGGGTGCCGAGGGTGGCACTGCCTTCGGTGATAGCCGTGGCTTCGATCATGCGCGCAATGCCGAAATCGGTCAGGACCAACCTGCCATCACTGGTGATGAGAACGTTGGAGGGTTTGATGTCGCGATGGACAACGCCCTTTTTGTGCGCATATTCGAGCGCTTCTGCCAGGGTGCAGACAATGGCGACGGCTTCGGACAGCGCCATCTGTTCCTGTTGGTTTGCCAGCTCGCGCAGGCGAGCTTTGAGGCTGACACCTTCCAGGTATTCCATGACCAGGAAGGTGATGTCATCAGCAGTGTCGAAATCGTAGACACGGACGATATTGGGGTGTTCGAGTGCGGCGATGGCGCGACCCTCGCGCTGAAAACGCGTGGCGAAATCTGCATCCGTGGTAAGGTGCGGATGCAGGATTTTGAGAGCGACATAGCGATCCAGGCCCGGTTGGTAGGCTTTGTAGACCTGCGCCATTCCCCCTTGTCCGAGGCGTTCGCCAATGCGGTATCTGCCGATTGTCCTACCGCCAAGATCGAACATGGCTGTGCGACTCCGATGTTAGTGGCTTAAGACTATGGTCACGCACGATGGTGGTGTACGACGACTAGAAATAAGTATACCCAGCTATGTAAAACGGGCAAGAGAAGTATAGGACGGATTGTTGGGAAGGATTTGTCGTATACCCGGCAAGAGGGTCGTCGTTAGGGGTTTCCCGGTTCACTACAACGGGCAGTGGCTGAAGCTGCGCTTTTGGAATTCGCCCCCCTTTTCTGTTTACTTTCATCTTTCTTGAGGAACAACACGCCGCGACACACGAGGCTACGCTGACGTGTGACGACGTTCGACGACGTCTCCAGCAGGAACATCAGCGTGACCTCCTGCAGTGGCTGGCGGAGGCACTTCAAGAGGGACGTTCTGCTGACCAGATCTGCTCCCAATTGGCTATTGAACCTGGGAAAGTGCAAGGATAGTGACCCACGTCAATCCGTTCGAGGATACTGAAAGTTGTAGCCAAATCGTGTATTCGTGCGTTCGTGCATTCGTGCATTCGTGTTCACCCACGTCAATCCGTTCGAGGATTCGGATTTTACGTGACAGAACGCGCCGTCTTGCCATCCAAGACGTTCTGCCTATAATCTTCGTATTCGAGAACGCGAAGCGTCAACGGTTCTTGTGAACCCTTACACCGGGAGAAGATAAAGGACGAGCGGGGCCATTCGAATTCGGGTCTACCTGGCGATCGTGACACAAGGGAAGATCCTGCTCGTGCCCCATGGTACCCGGCGTCGAGGCAAATGAACAAAAATCAGATTTGACACGATGACCGCCCTCGGATTCCGGTTTCTCGTCAGGGTCCGAGGTGGGTTGATCTCCAAAACGAGGTAGAACAACATGGACAAGTTTAGCCGTCCCACAGGCACGCAGGACTTGCTGCCCGCCGAACAGCCCTATTGGGAATACGTCATCAGCAGCGCCGCGGCGACCGCTCGCCGCTTCGGCTACGAGCGCATCGAAACGCCCATCTTCGAATCCACCGGGCTTTTCGCGCGCGGCGTCGGCGGGGCGACGGACATCGTCGAAAAAGAGATGTATTCCTTCCGCGATAAGGGCGACCATCCGCTCACCCTGCGCCCGGAGTTCACCGCAGGCGTCGTCCGCGCCTACATTGAAAATGGCCTCCACACCCTTCCCAAACCGGTGAAACTCTTCTCAATCGGGCCGATCTTCCGCTACGAACGTCCTCAGGCAGGACGCTTCCGACAGTTCCACCAGTTCAACGCGGAACTCTTCGGCATTCAGGATCCCCTCGCCGACCTCGAGAGCATGTTGCTGGCGTGGGACCTCTACGCCGGCTGGGACTTCAAAGGGCTCTCGTTCCAGATCAACTCCACCGGTTGCCCCGCCTGTCGCCCCACTTACAGCGCCGCGCTGCGCGAGTATTACCAACAGCACCTGCACGAGATCTGCGACGACTGCAAACGCCGCCTGGAGACCAATCCCCTGCGCGTGCTGGATTGCAAACAGGAGCGCTGTCAGCCGGTGATCGCAGGAGCGCCCCAAAGCATAACGTACCTCTGCGATGAATGCGCTGCGCACTTTGCCAGCCTGCGCGGCTACCTCGATGCGCTCGCGCGCCCCTACACCATCAACCCCCGCCTGGTGCGCGGGCTGGATTATTACACCAAGACCGTCTTTGAGGTGTGGGCCGCAGGCATTGGCGCCCAGGCGGCCGTCTGCGGCGGCGGCCGCTACGACGGGCTGATCGAATTGCTCGGCGGCCAGCCGACGCCCGCCGTGGGCTTCGCCGCCGGGCTGGAGCGCATCATCATGGTGATGAAGGCGCAGGGCCTCACACCGCCCCCCCTGCCCGTCCCCCCGGTCTTCATCGCCTTCTCCGGCGACGCCGCGCGCAGCACCGCCATCCGCCTGCTGGTGGAGCTGCGCGCCGCGCACCTCGGCGCCCAGATCGCCATGGGGGGCAGCCTCAAAGCGCAGCTGCGCCAGGCCGACAAGTCCCAGGCGCGCCTCGTCCTCATTGTTGGCGAGGACGAGCTGGCACGCGGGGAAGTGAGCCTCAAAGATCTGACGACGGGCGCGCAGACCGCCGTGCCCCTGGCTGAAGTCACGGCGCGCGTCGTCCGGGCGCTCGGCGCGCCCTGAGCGGGAGGGACGATGCAGACCATCGGCTTGATCTACAATCCCCGCGTGGAAGCCTCCATCCCCTTGGCGCAAGAGATCGCCGCCTGGCTGGAGGCGCGTCACGTCAGCGCGTGGCTATGTTCCACCCACGACAAACCCTCCGATAGTGCGTGCCTGGTGCGGAGCGACCTCCTCATCACCCTGGGCGGCGACGGCACCATCCTGCGTGCGACGCCGCTGGCAGCGCCGTTGGGAATCCCCATGCTGGGCCTCAACCTGGGCCGGGTGGGCTTTCTCACCGAATGCGACCCCGAACACTGGGTTGAGGTGCTGGAACGCATCCTCGCCCACGAGGGCAGCATCGAAGAACGGCTGATGTTGCAGGTCACGCACCTGCGCGCCGGCGTGATGCAGGCCCGGGAATTCGCCCTCAACGACGCCGTCATCAGCCGGGGCGCGCTGGCCCGCACCGTCCATCTCCTCACGGCGATTGACGGCGCGGTGCTGACGGAATACGTCGCTGATGCGCTCATCCTGGCGACGGCAACCGGCTCCACGGCCTATTCCTACGCCGTGGGCGGGCCAATCCTGCCCCCCTGGCTCGACAACATCGTTGTCGCGCCCGTCGCGGCCCACCTGAGCCTCGATCGCCCCCTGGTGCTCAACACGCAGGCCGTCATCGAGATCACAGTCCGCACGACAATCCCCGGCATGGTGACCGTGGATGGGCGTCTGGCGGGCGAGCTGCTCGAAGGCGACTGCGTGCGCGTCGAACGCAGTCCGCTCAAGGCGCGGTTCCTGCGGCTGCGCAGCCGGGCAGACTTCTACCGCACCCTGGTCACCCGCCTGAGCCCCCGGAATCACAACGAGGCGGAGAGCTGAACCCGCCGATGCCACAATTTTCGCAGGAACAGGAGCCGCCCATGTCATCTGAAACGCCCGTAGAAGAGCCGCTTTTCTGTCGCCGCCATCCCCATACGGAGACGACGCTGCGGTGCTATCAATGCGGCGCCCCCATCTGTCATCGCTGCGCGCAACGCACGCCCGTAGGCTATCAGTGCCCCGACTGCAAACGGGGGATCAAACGGCGCTTCGAGCAGGCCCGGCCGCTCGATTACGGCGTCGCCCTCGTGGTCTCGCTGATCCTCGGCGGCATTGCCGGCATGTCGTTGCCGTTTCTGGGATGGTTCACCCTTTTCCTTTCCCCCATCGCCGGAACCCTCATCGCCGAGATCGTCTGGCGCCTGGTGCGGCGGCGTTACAGCTCGCGTCTGTGGTGGATCGTCGCGGCCGGCATCGTCGTGGGGACTTTGCCCGCCATCGTCCTGCACGTGGTGGGGATGAGCGCCGCGGGCAGCGACGTCCCGGCATCCGGCTGGTTGAGCCTGCTCTGGCCGCTCGTCCACATCGGGATGGCCGTGGGCACGGCCACCGCCCGGCTCAAATAAGGGAACCACGATGGCCCGCGTGCTGATGCTCACGCCGCAGCTGCCGTATCCCCCGCGCCAGGGGACGGCGCTGCGCAATTGGGGGCTTCTGCGCGGGCTGGCGGCGCATCACGAACTGTGGCTGCTGTCTTTCGCCGCGCCCGATCAGGCCGGCGAGATGCCCCCTGCGCTGAGCACGCGGCTCAAGGGCGTGGCGACGCTCCCTCAGCCGACCCGCGCACCCTCCCAACGGCTGCGCGACCTGCTCACCTCGCGGAAGCCCGACCTGATCTTCCGCCTGCGCAGCGCCGCCTTCGAGGCGCAGCTGCAGGAGTGGCTCGACGCGCGGCCCTTCGATTGGCTGCTCGTCGAAGGTCTCGAGCTCACGCTGGCGCTGGAGCGCGTGTGGGCGCGTCCCACCCCGCCCCGCGTGGCCTTCGACGCTCACAACTGCGAGTATTTGCTCCAACAACGCGCATTTCAAACAGACCTGCGCCAGCCGCGCCGTTGGGTGAGCGCGGCGTATTCGTGGCTGCAATGGCGACGCTTGCGGCGGCATGAGGCGACCATCTGCCGCCGGGCCGAGCTCGTGACGGCAGTCTCCACGGCCGACGCCGCGGCGTTACAGCGCCTCGCGCCGGGAATCACGCCGCTCGTCATCCCCAATGGCCTCGACGTGGCGGAATACAGCCGCTGGGAAGAGGCCGCCCCGCTCCAACAGCCCGCCTTCGTCTTCACCGGCACGCTGGATTTCCGGCCCAACGTGGATGGCGCGCTCTGGTTCGCGGCTGAAGTCTGGCCCCGCATCCGCGCCGCCCTGCCGGAGGCGCGCGCCTACCTCGTGGGGCAGCGGCCACATCCCCGCCTGGAGGCGCTGCGCGACGCGCCCGGCGTCGTCATCACCGGCGCGGTGCCCGATACGCGCCCCTACCTGCGCGCGGCGACGGTCTACGTCGTCCCGCTGCGGGTAGGAGGCGGCACGCGCTTCAAAATCCTGGAGGCCGGCGCGATGGGCCGGGCCATCGTCTCCACCACGCTGGGCGCCGAGGGGTTCCCGAACGTGGAGCAAGCCGTGACGCTGGCAGATGGCGCCGCCGCCTTCGCCGAAGCCTGCATCACCCTGGCGCGGGACCCGGCGTTGCGGCAACGCCGTGGGGCACAGGCGCAGGCTTTCGTCCGCGCCTACGATTGGGAGGCCTTGCTCCCGCCGCTCATCGAACGGTTGGAGGGGAGTGCTGGACAACACTTCGAGAGCGGCTATACTGAAGAAAACGCCAGGTGGGGCTGCACATCATCCAAGCACGAAAATGACGTGGGCACGTGAGCACGTGGGCACCTGGACACGGCTCTCTATTTTCGCAGGAGGTTAGCGTTATGTCACACAAGGATTTCACCGGGCGCGGCAAAGTCGCCATTGTGCGCACCAGCCCGCAGACCGTCCTGGAAGATTACGCCCGGCTGATGGAGCTGGCCGATTACCGCTCGGTGTTGCCGCCGCAGCACAAGACCCTGCTCAAGATCAACATCTCATGGCAGACGTGGTATCCCGCGTGCTCCACCGCCCCCTGGCAGCTCGAAGGGGTCATCCGTAAGTTGCAGGCCGATGGCTATACTGAGCTGCTCGGCGTCCACAACGACACGGTGGTCGTGGATACGAGCGATGGGGAACGCAACAACAAGCAGAAATACGTCACCGATAAGTACGGCGTGCCCTGCGTCTACATCTACAAGCCCGAAGTCAAATGGGTGCCCTATCAGCCCAAAGCACCCTTCCTGGTGCTCGATAAAATCTACCCCGAAGGCGTGACCATCCCGGAAGTGCTGATCGGGAACAACATCATCCAACTGCCGACGGTGAAGTGTGTCCATCCGGCGACCGAGATCATGCTCGGCGATGGCAGTGTGGAGCGCATTGGAGATCTGGTAGAGGCCCGCTTGAAGCAAGGCGCGATTCCCCTCCTGGAGGCCGACGGCGATTTACGTGTCCCGGCCGCCGTCACGCTCTTTGGCCTGCAGGCGTGGGGCGCCGAACCGCAGTCAACCGCCTTTTTCTGGCGCACTCCCACCAACGGACAGCCGTTGTGGCGCGTGCGCACCCAAACCGGACGCGAGGTCACCGTTTCCGGCGAACATCCCTTCCGCACCCCCACCGGTTGGCGCAAAGCCTCAGAACTGCAGGTCGGGGACCGCATCGCCATCCCCCGGCGCCTGCAGGTGCCGGGCGTCAGTCAGCCCCTGCCCCAGGCCACGCCGGATTTGGAGGACGTCACCCTACGGGTGGAGGACATCCCCTTCCGCCCCGGCTACCGCTACCCGGTCGAATATCAGCGCGAGGTCGTCCAGGCCTATCTCGATGGCAGCTCGCTGGAGGAGCTCGCCGCAGCGCGCAACGTTCCGCAGCTGGCGCTTCAACACATCCTGAAGCGCTACGACATTCCTCAACGGCACGAGGAGCCCAGGACTCGCTTCCCTGAACAAACGTCACCTGCATTTTGGCGTTGGATGGGCTATTTCCTGGCCAGCGGCTGGGTTCGCCCCATGCGCGTCACCTATCGTTTCTGGTGGGCTCACAGCGACCCGGCCCTGCGCGACGACTTCTTCCAGTTGACCCGGGAGCTCTTTGGCCTTGAGGTGACCTGTCGCCCTGACAGCCGCGATTGCTATGTGGACAGCGTGCAGCTCCGCGACCTCTTCGTGGCCCTGGAGCTGCCGATTCCCTTCCAGCCCAGCAACAAGCGCTTGCCGGCCCTGCTGTTCCGCTGTCCCGATGAAGAAATTGCGGCCTTCCTCAATGGCTACCTGGACGGCAAGGGAAGCATGGGAGGAAAAGACGGCCTGCACGTGCTCTCCAAAAGCGACGTCCTGGCAAGTCAGCTGCAACTGCTCCTCACCCGCCTGGGGATCATCGCCTTCCGCAAGGCGCTCCCCCCTCGCGCGGCCCGTTTTACCCTGGCCCCGGCGCACTATACGGAGCTCAATATCTGTGGGGATGAATTGCTGACGCTGGCGCAATGGGTGCGCTTCCGGGTTCGCCACAAGCAAGAGCAGTTCGAGGCGCTGGTCGAACACCGCAAATCCGGCCGGCGTCTCAGCGATTGGGACACTATCCCCGTAGATCCGGCTCAATTCCAGCGGGTGCGCGAGGGACTCGGCTTCACGCAGGTGACGACGGGACAGGCGCATTGGGTCAAGACCATCGAACATGGGGAGGTTCAACCCTCGCGCCCGATGATGGACTATTTCATCGAGCTCTTCCGCCAGGCCGACACCGAGGGGCGCTATCGGGAGGACATCGAAGCACTGGCGGCGCTGGCCCACCCGGCGATTGCCTGGGATCATGTCACCGCCGTAGAGACCCTCGCCTCAGACACGCCCTATCTGTACGACTTCACCATGGAGAGCACCCCCAGCTTCGTGGGGAACGGCATTTTCCTGCACAACACGCACGTCTTCACGACCATCACCGGGGCGATGAAAAACGCCTTCGGGGGCCTGCTGGGACGCAAACGGCACTGGACCCACAGCGTGATTCACGAGACGCTGGTGGATCTGCTGATGATTCAGCAGGACATTCACCCCGGGCTTTTCGCGGTGATGGATGGCACGTTCGCCGGCGACGGCCCCGGCCCGCGCGCCATGCACTGGCACGAGAAGAACGTGCTGTTGGCGTCGGCGGATCAAGTCGCCATTGACGCCACCTCGGCCATGCTCCAGGGCTTTGATCCCATGAACATCCCGTTCATCCGCATCGCGCACGACCTGGGCCTGGGGGTCGGCGATCCGCAGGAGATCGAATTCGTCGGCGACGTGGAGGCAACGCAAGAGCGATGGAACTTCGTGCAGGAAGACACCTTCGCCAGCCGCGGGCAGAAAATGATCTATCACGGGGCGCTCAAACCGTTCGAGGAGCTGCTGCTGCGCGGGCCGCTCGTCCCCTGGTCCTACTTCGCCAGCAACTTCTATCACAACGTCTACTGGTATCCCGTGGTAGGGCGCAAGCGGGTACAGGAAGCCCTCAAGACGCCGTGGGGACAGCTCTTCAGCAGCTACGGCGCGGAGGCCGGGTTGGAAGGGGCCGTGCTTCCCAGCGTGGAGACCAAGACGCTGTTGCAAGGCGCGGCCGTTCTGGGGGGTGTGGGCCTGGCGCTCGGTGGGGTGGGCGCGCTGTTGTCCCGCCGCCGGAAATCCTGAGCACGGCAACCTGACGGAGGCGTCTATGGAGGTTCTGAACATTTTGCTTCTCAGCTTTGTCCCGATGCTGATTTACGCCACCGTGCTCTGGTGGCTGGACCGCTTCGAGAAGGAGCCGCTGTATTTGCTGGCGCTGGCTTTTCTGTGGGGTGCGGTGCCCTCCGTCCTCCTGTCCGTGATCTTTGAAGTCATTTTCGACGTGCCCATCACCATGCTTTCCGGCAGCACCCTCGCCTACGAATTGCTCGGCGGTTCCGTCGTGGCGCCGCTGATCGAAGAAGGCATCAAGGCGCTGGCGTTGGTCATCCTGTTTCTCTTCTTCCGCCGGGAAATTGATAGCCCCCTCGACGGGCTGGTCTACGGCGGGATGGCGGGTTTCGGCTTCGCGGCGGTCGAAAATGCCTTCTACCTCTTCGGGGCCTACGGGGAAGGCGGCATGGCCGACGTCACCTCCCTGGCGCTCCTGCGCGCGGGGCTTTTTGGACTGAATCACGCCATGTACACCGGTTTCACGGGGCTGGGGATCGCCCTGGCGCTGGAGATGCGCTCCTCCTGGCTCAAGGGGCTGCTGCCGCTGGTGGGATTTGGGCTGGCGATGGCCGCCCATGCGTATCACAACACCTTCGCCACGTTCACCGGCTACATGGAAAGCCCGGCGCCCCTCGTGCTCGCTGCCGTGGGGGATTGGATCGCCATCGTGTTTTTATTCGGCGTCATCATCGCCTCCCGCTTCCTGGAGCAACGGCTCATTCGCCGCTTCATGGAGCGTTACGCCGACAGCCTGCAATTCCGCGAGGAAGAGATCGCCGTGCTCACCTCGCCGTGGAAGCGCTGGCGGATTCAGGCTCAAGCCCTGTTCACCGGCAACCTGCAGCACTGGCGCCAGGTCGTGCATTATTTCAACACCATCACCGAAGCCGCTTTCGCCTTCCACCGGGTGCAAGGGGGCGACGCCAAAGCCGACTCGCGCCTGCAACAGCTGGAGCAGGAGATCGTCGCGTTGCGCATGGCCGCCTGAGCACAGCCTGCAGTCTGCGCCACATTGGCTATGCAAGAGATTTTTTTCGCTGATTCGCTTTTTCGCTGATTCGCTGACTGCTGACCCGCTGATCTCTATTTTTAGGAGGAACAGACATGGACGAGTTGGTGAAACTGGTAGCACAAAAGACGGGGATCCCCGAAGCACAGGCGAAGATCGCCGTGCAAACCGTGATCGGTTTTTTGAAAGAGCGGCTGCCGGCCCCGCTCGCCGGGCAGATCGAGAGTCTGTTGAGTGGGAAGCAGACGGCCGAAGCCCTCAAGGGCCTGGGAGGGCTGCTGGGCGGCAAATAGTCGCGCGTGAAAGCATCAACCCTGGCTGCGGGGACAGGCTCTGCCCCTGCCGTGTCGCGCGCCCCATCCCTCTGCAGACCCTTCCGATTGCACAACGCCATTCAGCCCTATCCCTGGGGCAGTCGCGGCGCTGAGGCGTTCATCCCCCGCCTGCTGGGCATCCCTGCCGCGCCGGGGCAGCCCTACGCGGAGCTGTGGATCGGCGCCCATCCTGGCGCGCCATCGCGCGTGTTTCTCGACGACGAGCCGGGCTCCCTGGCGACGCTCATCGCCAGGGAGCCCGGCGCCATGTTGGGCGCTGCCGTCGCCCGGCGCTTCGACAACCGGCTGCCCTTTCTCCTCAAGGTGCTTTCCGCCGCGGAGCCGCTCTCCATCCAGGCGCACCCCGATAAGGTTCAGGCAGAGCGCCTCCATGCCCGCGACCCGCAGCACTACCCCGACGCCAATCACAAGCCGGAAGTCGCCATCGCCCTCGACCGCCTCACCGCGCTGGCGGGGCTGAAATCGGCGGAGGAGCTGCGCGCGACGCTGACGGCCTATCCCGAAATCGCCGCCTTCATAGGCGAGGCCGGCACCGACCCGCGTGAGAGCTTTGTCACGCTGATACGCCGGGCGCTCACCGCCCCGCAAGCGCTGAGCGCGGCCTCCCGGCGCCTGGCAGCGCGATTGGAGCAGACGCCCCCGCCGCGCCCTGAGGCCGAAGCCCTCTTCCTCACCCTACGCCCGACCTACGGCGACGCGGATGTGGGGCTGCTCGCGCTCTTCTACCTCAACCTCATCCATCTCGAAGCGGGAGAAGGGCTTTATCTGCCGGCAGGCGTCCCCCATGCCTATGTGCACGGCAATCTCGTGGAGTGCATGGCCAATTCCGACAACGTCGTGCGCGTGGGGTTGACCCACAAGTTCAAGGATGCCGAGGCGCTGCTGGAAATCCTGGCCCCGGCGCTCGGGCCGTTGCCGGTGTTGCGGCCCGAGCCAAAGGCGCCGGAGGTGAGCTATCCCACACCGGCGGCAGAATTCGAGGTGCACCGGCTGGCGCTGGAGAAAGGAGCGCATCGCGCCATGGGGCCGCGCTCCAGTGTGGAAGTCTACTTGCTGACGGAAGGCCGCCTTCGAGTGGGTTGGAGCGACGGCGAGGAGAATTTCGCCCGCGGGGAAAGCTTTCTCGTCCCCGCGTGTTTGCCTGCCTGGCAACTCGCCGCGCTGGAGAAGACCACGCTCTTCAAGGTAAGCGTCCCCGCGTGAAAGAGCCTCTCAAAACACCCACGGGCACGGAGGACAGGCTCCGTGCCCGTGGTGCTAAAGCGGCTCTTACTTGTGATACTTCTCCCCGCTGAGCAGCGTCATGGAACGGTAGAGCTGCTCCAGCAGGACGACCCGCGCCAGTTCATGAGGCAGAGTGAGCCGCGAGAGAGCCAGCTGCTCCTCGCAGCCGGCGAGCACTTCGGGAGCCAGGCCCAGCGGCCCGCCGATCAGCAGCGCGATGTGTCCCCGCAGTTCCAGTTGCTGTCCCAGCCATCGCGCCAGGGCCGGACTATCGCGCTGTTCCCCTGTCGGCGTGAGCGCAATCCGCAGTCGCGCTGACCGCGCCGCCTCCAGCAGCAGCGCCCCCTCCCGCTGCAAGGCCACGGCGTCGGGCGCACTGCCGACCAGGTCCCGCAACTCGACCAGGCGCATCGTCACATAGCGCTCCAGGCGCCCCAGATATTCCGCCTGAGCCGCCTGCCAGTGCGGGACGCGGATTTTGCCCACCGCAAGGATGTCAATCTGACCGGGGAAACGGGGCATAAGTCAATATTCCTCATTCCCGCCCGTCACAAGCCGCCGCGGGTGACTGCCGCCTCCTGCACTTGAGCGAGCAGCGATTCGGCGCGCGTGAGGAGCTGCGCGATCTCACGTTCCCACGCGCTTTTGAGCGCCTGATCCTCGATGGAGACGGCGTTGATGCGCACGTTCAACGCCGCGCTCTGAATGCTCGCCATGGACATCCACGCCGCGCTCGCCGCATCGGAAACGGCGTTCACGTTGCCCTTGCGCGCCACAGTGAGCGCCAGCTCCAACACCTGGAACGCATCGCGCGCAGTCGCCAGGGGAACTTCTGCCGCGTTGATGGTGGCCTTCTGAATCGCAGCAGCGCGCGCCGCCTGCTCCTCCGGCGTGTCCTTGGGCAGTTTGAGCGCCGCCATGACCGCGTCGAAAGCCACGGCATCCTCATCCATCCGCGCGGTGAGCGCGGCCCGCAGCTGTTCCGCCTTGACGATCAGCGCGGTCAGTTCCGCCTCCACGGCGGCATACTTGCGCTTGCCCACCGTCAACCGCGCCACCATCGCCGCTAACGCCGCGCCGAGCGCGCCCGCCAGCGCCGCCACCGAACCGCCGCCCGGTGTGGGGCTGTTCGCCGCTACGGCTTCCAGGAAGCCCAACGGCGCGCCCTCGTCCAACGCAGCGAGTTTCCGCTCGATGATTTGCTCCGGCGTGAAGAGGTCGAGCTGCAAATACCACTGCGCGGCGTCCACCAACGCCTGCTCCGGCACCAGTCCCACCAACTCGGTGTGCGTGACCGTGACGCCGTAACGCGCCGCCTCGCGTTTCACCACCTCCAGCGCCCGGAACATCGGCGTCTGCGTGAAATCGGTGAGGTTCATGGAGACCTGCGCCTGCCCGGCGACCAGCACTCCCATCGCCTTGACGAAGCGGAACCCGCCATTGGAATGGCGTAGCGCGCGGGCAATGCGATGGGCGATAGCGACATCCGCCGTGTTGAGGTAGGCATTGAAGGCGATGAGATAGGGCCGCGCGCCGATAATGGTCGCGCCGGCCTTGCCCACCCTCGCGGGGCCCCGATCGGGAGCGCGCTCCGGCTTGACCCCGATCTCCTTCTTGAGCAGCTCGTACTCGCCGCGCCGCACGTCCTCCAGGTTGACGCGGTCCGGGCGCAGGGCGGCGGCCTCGTAATGATACACCGGGATGCCCAACGTCTCTGCCACCCGCTGCCCCAACCCATGGGCGAGCGCGACGCACTCTTCCATTGTCACCCCGCTGATGGGCACAAAGGGCACCACATCGGTAGCGCCCAGGCGGGGATGCGCTCCCTGATGGACGTCCAGGTCAATCAGTTCCGCCGCTTTGGCGATGCCCTGGAAAGCGGCCTCCTGCACGGCAGCGGGCGGACCGATGAGCGTGACCACGGAGCGGTTGTGATCGGCGTCAGATTCCACGTCCAGCACCCGCACATCCGGCACAGCACGCATGGCCGCCACGATGGCCTCAATCACCTCGGGACGGCGGCCTTCACTGAAGTTGGGGACACATTCGACGAGCGGTTTCAATGATTTTCCTCCTTGGGGGATGCGACAACCAGGTCAGCAGATTCCTGTGGCAGCGCCGGCGGCGCGTCCACCGTTTTTTGTTCTTCCTCGGGCTTCCACACGCTGACGTGGACGCCGGTCAACGCCGCCGTGTGCTCTTCCACCAAATCTGTCGGGCACAGGTCCACAAACAGGCGCAGCCCGATGAACAGGATAGCCAGGTCATCCAGCTGCCCCAGGCCCACCGCCAGGTCAGAGACCAGGTCTATCGGCGAGAGCAAATAAGCCAGGGTGAGGAAGGGCACAATCTTGGTGGTGGCGGGGACCCGGGAATCGAGCAACAGACGCCAGGCAAGTTGGAATTGCCGAAAGAAATCCTTAAGCCAGCTCAACACAGCGCCGGGCTCAGTTGACGGCGGCGCCGGGGGACCAGACCGTTGTATACTCATAGTGCCCTCCTCTGAAAATCAGCAAATTAGGCCACCTGTCCGGTAGCGAGAGCATGATTAAGGTATAATTAGCATCTATCTTGCAACCGGAGGTGAAATATGTCTCTAGATGCCGCCTCGGAGCGGTTAGCGTGCAAAACGCGCGAACACCGCTTCCTCACTGTCCTGCAAACGGAGTTTGGTTGTGCGCCCCGGATGGCGCTGGAAATTCTTGCTGCGGCCCAAGAAATCC
>Ga0208825_1001181_pt1 | contig 20859 bp, 15 predicted proteins | sample AD_UKC113_MetaG_FD_184450 | JGI IMG/M metagenome (GOLD analysis project Ga0208825, IMG submission 184450) | Active sludge microbial communities of municipal wastewater-treating anaerobic digesters from Hong Kong - AD_UKC113_MetaG (SPAdes)... | ecosystem: Engineered > Bioreactor > Anaerobic >...
CGCGCACGCTGGCATTGAAGCTGGACTTCCTGGATGCCGGCAAACGCTACCGCGCTGAGATCTATCGCGATGGTGATGGCGCCGACTGGAAAGGCGATGCGCGCTTCAGGTTTGTGCGGGAAACCAGAACCGTAACCCAGAGTGATGTGCTTTCGCTGTGGCTGGCGGGCGGGGGAGGAGCAGCGGTGCGCTTTGTACCGCTCTTTGAATAACCCCATTTGCCGCCTGACAAATGCAATTTATGCGCATCTTTTGATGCTCTGAAAGTGTGTCGTGACGCGGGCTACATGGGTTTTTTAGCAAACTTGCAATGAATACGTATGCAGGGGCTTTCGTTTGAAGTGGCGCTGTCACACCATCGCAACGTTCATGCATTTTTGAATGCTGAGGCATGAAAAGTGGGTGGCAGCAGACCACCCGATCACCGAACTACCATTTCCGGAGGGGAAGATGGCGCAGTTGAATCGCAATGTTTTGAGTGTGGCCTTGGCCACAGCCACCATGATGATGGCCATGCAAGTCCACGCACAGGATGCGCAACCAACGCAGCCCACGTCGGTTGCAAATGCCAAAGCCAAAAAGAAGGCCGATGCCAAGAACTTGGATGCCATTGTCGTCACGGGTATTCGCGGCGGTATCGAACGCGCCATCGACATCAAGAAGGACGCCACATCCATCGTCGAGGCGATCTCCGCCGAAGACATCGGCAAGCTGCCGGATGTATCGATTGCCGAATCCATTTCACGTCTGCCGGGTTTGACTGCGCAGCGTGTGGCTGGACGCGCGCAGGTGATCAGCGTGCGTGGGTTGTCGCCGGACTTCTCCACCTCCACCTTGAACGGCCGCGAGCTGGTCAGCACTGGTGATAACCGCAGCGTTGAGTTCGACCAATACCCATCCGAGTTGATGGCTGGTGTCACCGTGTACAAGACCCCCGATGCCGCTTTGGTGGGGCAGGGGCTATCTGGCACCTTGGATATGCGTACCGTACGCCCACTGGATTACGACAAGCCGGTGATCGCAGTCAGCGGCCGCTGGCAGCGCAACTCCATGGGCTCAGCTGCCAATGCCGGGGCCGATGGCAACCGCTTCAATATCAGTTACATCGGTCAATCGGAAGATCGCAAGATCGGTTTCTCGATTGGCTATTCGCATTCGGACACGCCCGTGCAAGAGCAGCAGGTGGGCCTGTACGAACCTTGGCAAGCCATTGGCACCGGCTGGCGCCCGGGTGTTGCCGCAGGGACATACTATTCCGACGGTATCAAAGCGCTACGCCGCACCGGCTACACCAAGCGTGATGGGGTGATGGCGACGTTGGAAGTGCGCCCCAGCGATGCGTGGATCAGCACCTTTGACGTGTTCCATTCGCAAGCCACACAAGAAAACACCGCCAATCAGTTTGAAGTACATATCGGCGATTACAACGGCGGATTTGGCCATTTAAATGTCACTGGCGCGCAGGTAAACAGCAATGGTAGTTTCACCGGTGGTGTGGCGCAGAACGTGTACCCATTGGTACGCGGCATGTACAACCACCGCAAGGATAATCTTGATGCCGCCGGCTGGCGTAACGAGTTCTTCTTTGCCAATGGTGTGAAGTTGACGGCCGATGCCAGTTGGTCGCGCGCCAAACGCGATGAACTGAACCTTGAAAACAACACTCAATTGATGCCGTCCCCGCAGCTGGACTCGGTGACGTTGGCATTCGCCTCCAACGGCTTCTCGCAGCTGCATCCTGGCCGGGATTATTCAGATGCCAGCAAGCTCTTTCTTGCCAACACCATTTATGGTTCCGGCTACGGCAAGGTGCCCAAGGTGGCGGATGAGCTAAAGAGCTTCCGGCTGGATGCTGAATTCCCAATGTCAGGTGCAATGCAAAACGCATTCACCAGCATCCATGTGGGTGCCAATTATGCCGACCGTAGCAAGCAGAAATGGCAGCCAGAAGGCAATATCAATCTAGGCGCGCAGGGCAACACTCCCGTGGGCAGTGAGTTCCAGTATGGCTTGGTGGATCTTGGCTTCGCTGGCGTTGGCTATATCCCTTCATGGAATGTACCCGGCGCAGTCGCCAAGTACATGACCTTCAACCCGACCGATGACACCGCTGCCTACCTGATCCCGAAGGCGTGGACGGTGAACGAGAAGATCAGCACGGGCTTCGTGCAGGCCAACATCGATACCGTGTGGGGCTCGGTGCCGGTACGCGGCAATATCGGCGTGCAGATCCAGCATACCGACCAGTCGTCCGACTCGCGCGTGTGGGACAGCTCGCAGCCGGCGGGCCATGAAATCCGCCCGTACAGCAATGGCAAGACCTATACCGATGTGCTGCCCAGCATGAATCTGGCGTTCTCGCTGGCCGATGATCAGACCCTGCGCGTGGCCTTGGCTCGTCAGGTGGCGCGTGCTCGCGTGGATCAATTGCGCGCATCAGTGGAATTTGGCGTGGACACCGCAACCGGCAAGCCGGGGGCCAGTGGTGGCAACCCGCTGTTGGATCCGTGGCGTGCCAATGCGTTTGATATTTCCTGGGAAAAATACTTCGGCAACAAGGCCTATATCGCCGCGGCGTATTTCTACAAGGACCTGACCAGCTACATTTATACCCAGACCCGCGATGGCTATGACTTCACCAGCCTGCTGCAAGGCTGGGTGCCGCCGGCTGGCATGACCGTGCCGGTGAAAACCCAAGGCACCATGTCGGCCCCGTTCAATGGCAAGGGCGGCAAGCTGCAGGGTGTTGAGCTAACTGCGTCGTTGCCACTGGATATGTTTACCCCAGCCCTGAAAGGATTTGGTGTCGTTGCCAGCGCTAGCTTCACTGACAGCAGTGTCAAAATCCTCGACCCCGAAAGCAGCAACAGCGTGGGTAGTGCACCTATCACGTTGCCGGGCTTGTCCAAGCGGGTATACAACTTCACCGCATATTACGAACGTGATGGCTTCGAGTTCCGCGTCAACAACCGTCGCCGTTCAGACTTCATCGGCGAGATCGGCAACTTCGACGGTGCACGCACCCTGCGTTATGTGGTGGGCGAGAACATCACCGATGCACAAATCAGCTACAGCTTCGGTGAAGGTAGCAGTCTCAAGGGTTTGAGTTTGCTACTGCAAGCCAGCAACTTGGGGAATGCCGCCTATCGAACCTATGCCGGCACCAAGGATCGCCCACTGGAATACATCAAGTGGGGACGTACCTTGCTGCTGGGTGCCAGCTATCGGTTCTGATTGTCGGGGCTGTATTTGTCAATACATTGATTTCCAAGGCGTAACTCCCTTTACCCCCGCACGGTCAACGCGCGGGGGTTTTCTTTTGCGTCAAGTAAGCACTCACGCGCCCCTCATCCGAGGATGGTTAAATAGAAGCTCCCCTACAGCTTTCAGCAGGAGCACACATGAGTACCGTTGCATTTCATGGCACCCCGGTCAGCATTGGCGGTCAACTTCCCAGCGTTGGGGGGCAAGCACCCGCATTCAATCTTGTCGCGACGGATTTAAGCGATAAATCACTGGCCGATTTCCCCGGCAAGCGCAAGCTACTCAACATCTTCCCAAGCGTGGATACCGGTGTGTGTGCCGCGTCTGTGCGCCACTTCAACCAAGACGCGGCAAAGCTAGCAAACACCGTAGTGCTGTGTATTTCGGCGGATTTGCCGTTCGCGCAAACACGCTTTTGCGGTGCCGAAGGGATCGCCAATGTCACCATGTTGTCGTGTTTTCGTGCACGCGACTTTCTGCACAGCTTTGGCGTGGCGATGGAAAGCGGCCCACTGGCTGGGCTAGCGGCCCGCGCCGTGGTGGTGTTGGATGACAGCGACAAGGTGTTGTACTGCCAGTTGGTTCCCGAAGTCACCGACGAACCCGATTACGCAGCAGCGTTGGCAGCACTGGGGTAAGTGATCCCGCAGTTGAGCTGCGTCAGCACCCGCCATTCCCACAGTCGCAACTTCGGGATGGTGGGTGTTTAAGGAGCAATATCGACGTCACAATTAATTTCGCATAATGCATATTATGTAAAATATGCCCTTGCTGGAAGACAAGCAGACTACGGGCGTACCTCGCAATACTGGCGGATGTCGGCTTCCAGTCTGCGTAGCAAATTGATGTTGCGATTCAGCTTGAAGTCGGCCTGCACCCGGTTGTACTCGCTGCGTGATGCAGCACAGGCCAGTGCGTAATTGTTTGGGTTGGCGCGTGCTGTTGGTTGGCGGTAGGAATAACGGTAGGCATTGCGGCGTGCATGCTCGGCTTGTTGTCGTTGCGCCCAGCGCTGATCGGTGTGGTAGCGCTGCCAAAGCTCCTCGTTGGTGGGCTGTCGGTAGCTACCGGACCATTGCTTTTCTGCTGCAATCGCGCCGGCACATGGAAAGGATTGATACACCATGCCGCCGTTTACGCTCTTACATTTATAGATCGTCTGCGCCGCAGCACACAGCGGTACCCATGCCATTAGCGCGATGACCCCAAGCTTCAGAAATCGTTGCAACATACTGCCTCTCCGTGGATGCCATGCCTGTGTGTGGATGCCCGCAGATTACCGTGATGGCACGGGATGGCGCATCAGCGCACTGCCCGAATTTGGGTCAGAAATCACCGCGATACGTCGCGTTTTGAGCCGCGTTTTGGTGTGGTCGCTGGCGCAGATGCCAAGTCTTCCAAAATCGGACACGCCGGCCGACCATCGCCATGGCAACGCTTGGCCAGAGTTTCCAAGGTGTGTTGCATGGCTTGCAGCTCGCGGATTTTTTCAGCCAATTCCTTGGCGTGAGCGCGTGCCAGTTGTTTGACTTCGGCGCTGGCGCGTTGCGGGTTGTCCCATAGTGCCAACAAGGTTTCGATTTGTTTGATCGAAAACCCCAGCGAGCGCCCGCGTTTGATGAAGCGCAAACGGTGCAAGTCGGCGTCGTTATACAGGCGATAGTTGGCAAAGGTGCGGCCGCTTGGACTGGCCAAACCAATCGCCTCGTAATGGCGCATCATCTTGGCCGAAACGCCCGTCAATGCAGCAGCTTGGCCGATGTTGTGCAAGCCCTGCCCCAAGGCGTCGGCCAGCTCTGGGCGGATGGATTTGGCGGCCATGGATGTGGCTCCTCGTTTAATCAAGTGATGAATCGCGTGCTTGCGGCGACCAGCGCCGCAGCAGCAAGGCATTGGTGACGACACTCACGCTGGACAGCGCCATCGCCGCGCCGGCCAGCATGGGGTCCAGCAGGCCCAGCGCCGCCAGTGGAATGCCGATAACGTTGTAGATGAAGGCCCAAAACAGATTTTGATGAATCTTGCGCACGGTGCGGCGGGAGATGTCGATGGCATCGGCTACCAGACGTGGATCCGGGCGCATCAAGGTGATGCTGGCGGCGTGCATCGCTACGTCGGTGCCGCTGCCCATCGCAAAGCCCACACTGGCAGCGGCCAAGGCGGGGGCATCATTGAGGCCATCGCCCACCATCCCCACCGGGCCTTGTGCAGCCAACATCCGAATTGCTTGCACCTTGTCATCGGGTAGCAGTTCTGCGCGCACGTCATCGCCTGCCAACCCCACCTGCGCTGCGACGGTAGTGGCCGCAGCGCGGTTGTCGCCCGACAGCATCAGCGGGCGAATATGCAGGGCACGCAGCGCAGCAATCGCCTGTGCCGACTGCGGGCGCGGGGCATCGCCAAATGCCAATAGCCCCAGCAAGTGCCAGCCTGCGCCGTCATCCTGAATCAGCCAGGATTGGGTCATGCCGGCAGCCGATGCGGCATCGGTGGCGGCTTGCATCGCGCCCACATCCACACCGAGTTCTTGCATCCAACGTGCATGCCCCAAGGCCAAACGTGCCTGCCCTAACCTGCCCTGGATGCCACACCCGGCCACGGCGCGAATGTCACTTACCGCAACCGCCGTGAGGCCGCGCGTTGCCGCGGCATCCAGCACCGCTTTGGCCAAGGGATGTTCGCTGCCTTGTTGCAGCCCGGCCGCCAGCGCCAACACGCTGGCATCATCACCTGTACCAATATGCACCTGCATCAAAGTGGGTTTGCCTTGCGTCAGCGTGCCGGTTTTATCGAAGGCAATACTGCGCAGGTTGCGGGTGGTTTCCAGTGCTTCTACATCCTTGATCAGGATGCCGGCCCGCGCCGCCACGCCGGTGCCGGCCATCACCGCCGCCGGTGTGGCAAGACCCAATGCACATGGGCAGGCAATCACCAAGACCGCGACTGCATTGAGCAGGGCTTGAGTCCAGTCGCCACGCAGTAGGCCCCAGCCCAGAAGCGTCACCAGTGCAATGCCGATGACTGTGGGCACGAAGATGGCACTGACCTTGTCCACGATGCGCTGGATGGGCACTTTTTTAGCCTGCGCATCTTCCACCAAGCGCACAATGCGCGCCAACACAGATTCCGCGCCGATGGCCGTCGTACGAATGCGCAAGCGACCCTCGCCATTGACGGCACCACCCGTCACGGTATCGCCGGGCGCTTTGGCCACCGGCAGCGATTCGCCACTGAGCAGGGATTCATCACTATGGCTGCACCCCTCTACCACCACACCATCCACCGCAATCCGCTCGCCGGGCAGCACGATGACCTCATCATGCACAGCGATGGCGTCGATTGAAACCGTGTGTTCTCGCCCATTCCGCAGCACCCGCGCGGTTTGCGGTCGCAACGCTTGCAAAGCACGGATGGCATCGCTGGCTTGATGCTTGGCGCGGGCTTCCAGCCACTTGCCCAGTAAAATCAGGGTGATGACGACCGCCGAAGATTCGAAATACAACGGCGCATCATGCTGCGCATGCGCGGGTAGCCACAGGTGATACAGACTGAGGCCATATGCGGCACTGGTGCCCAAGGCCACCAGTTGGTCCATATTGCCGGTGCGCGCACGCAACGCGGCAAACCCTGCGCGATAAAAACGCGCACCCAACCAAAATTGCACAGGCGTTGCTAGCAGCCACTGCGCCCAGCCCGGCAGTGCCCAATGCACGCCAAACGGCATCAGTAACATGGGTGCAAATAGGGGCAACGACAGTAAGACAGCCAACAGCAGGTAGCGAGTTTCCCGAGGCATGCCTGTTGGCGGCGCGTCGACGGGTATCGCGTCTTCCTCGGTGGCGTGGTAGCCGGCGCGTTCCACCGCTGCAATCAAGGCTGTCGCATCTACCCTGCCCTGCACACTAGCGGTTTCGGTGGCCAGATTGACGCTGACGTCCTGCACGCCATCCACCTTGCGCAAGGCTTTCTCTACCCGTCCAACGCAAGAGGCGCAGGTCATGCCCGTAATTTGTAAGCGCGTCGTGTCCTTGGCCAGCATGGCAATGCCCGTTATTTCTGCAATCAGGAGAGTGTGATCCTTCCGAGTATGGGAAGGTCAATACGCATCTTGGGCTTGACCTTCCCATCACGGCAAGGTGGACACTAGCCAAAATCACCTATCCCAAGGAGTCTTTCCATGTTGTTGAAAGTGGAAAACATGCGTTGCCAGCATTGCGTCAATAGTGTCACCCGCACCCTGCAAGCACTGGATGCCAGTGCGCAGGTGCACGTGGATCTGACGCAAGGCACTGTGCATGCGCTAGGCAATTTCACTGCCGATGCCGCGATTGCCGCGCTGGCCGAAGAGGACTATCCGGCGCAGTTACTTGCAGCCAACGCATGAACCTGCCAAGCCACCACGACCACTACCGTCGGCGCATGCTGCAAGGCATGGCGCTGAGTGGTGCAGCACTGGCGCTGAAGCCGTTGTGGGCGCTGGCCTCGCCCGGCCAACCCACGGTGTTGGCTGGCACCGAATTTGATCTACGCATCGCGCGCACGCCGGTCAATATCACCGGCAAAACGGTCGACGCGTTCACCGTGAATGGCAGCCTGCCCGGCCCGATCCTGCGCTGGCGCGAAGGCGAGGCGGTGCGGATTCGCGTGCGCAATGCACTGGCTGAAACCAGCTCGATCCATTGGCACGGCCTCTTGCTTCCGGCGAATATGGATGGCGTGCCGGGCATGAGCTTTGATGGCATCGCACCGGGTGGGGATTACCTGTATCAATTCAAAGTGAAGCAAAGCGGCACCTACTGGTACCACAGCCATTCCAGCCTGCAAGAACAGGCGGGGCTGCTGGGGCCCATCATCATCGACCCGATTGCACCGGATCCATGGGCCTGCGCGCACGATTACGTGGTGCTGCTCTCGGATTGGACCGATCTGGACCCGGCACGGTTGTTCGCGCGGATGAAAAAACGCAGCGACTACGACAACACTTACAAACGCACGCTGGGCGACTTTGTGCACGACGTGCAGGCACAAGGCTTGCGCGCCACATTGGCCGACCGCAAGGCATGGGGCGCGATGCGAATGAGCCCCAGCGACCTTGCCGATGTCAACGGCCACACGTACACCTACCTTGCCAACGGCCACACCGCCGCGCAGAACTGGGCGGGATTATTTGCCCCCGGTGAGCGTGTGCGCTTGCGCTTTATCAATGGCGCGGCAATGACCTTCTTCGATGTGCGCATCCCCGGCCTAAAACTGACCGTGATTGCCGCCGATGGCCAGCCCATCCAGCCGGTGGATGTCGACGAATTTCGCATCGCGCCGGCGGAAACCTATGACGTGATCGTGCAACCCACCGATGCGATGGCCTATACCGTGTTCGCGCAGGCGATGGATCGCAGTGGTTACACCCGCATCACCTTGGCTCCGCACATCGGGATGCAAGCGGCAATTCCGATGCTGGATACACGTCCGTTGCTGACGATGGACGATATGGGTCACGGCGGGCACGCGATGGACAAGGCGGGCGAAATGACCTGCGGCGCCGCAATGGGAATGCCCGCGATGGAAGGCATGGCGGGCATGACACATGGCAGTGCAATGCAAACCCACCCGGCCAGCGAAACTCGCAACCCCGATGTGGATATGCAAACAATGGCCCCCGTGCCGAAGTTGGATGACCCCGGCATTGGCCTGCGCAACAACGGCCGCAGCGTGCTGCGCTATGCCGATCTGCACAGCCTGCATGCGCCTGCCGATGACCGCGAACCGTCTCGCACAATCGAGCTGCACCTGACCGGCAATATGGAACGCTTCACTTGGGGGTTTGATGGCATCCGCTTCAGTGATGCCGCGCCCATCCGGCTCAAATACGGCGAGCGCGTGCGCCTTGTACTGATCAACGACACAATGATGGAACACCCCATCCACTTGCACGGGATGTGGAGCGATGTGGAAGACGCGGATGGGCAATTTCTGGTGCGCAAACATACAGTGAGCATCCCGCCAGGCAGCAAACGCAGCATCCGTGTAACCGCCGATGCGTTGGGCCGTTGGGCGTTCCACTGCCACATGCTGTTGCACATGGAAGGCGGCATGATGCGTGAAGTACGGGTGGAGGAATGAGCATGCGCAGTTTGCTTGCACTCGCCCTGCTTGCGGCAATAGGGCCATTAGCGGCGCAAGACCACGCGCATCATCACGCCGCGCCTGCGGTGACACCGCCCCCGCTAGTGGCACCGTCACCCAACAAGGACAACGCAACGAACACCGCAACATTACCGGCATCGCACTATCAGCCCCCTGCCCTGACCGATGCTGACCGCGCTGCCGCCTTCCCACCCTTGCATACGGGCCATGACCACGGTGACCCGCTGGTGTGGATGCTGCAAGCCGATCAATTGGAATGGACACAAGACGCTGCGCTGGCATGGTCAGGCAAAGCATGGGTCGGCCATGATCGCGGCCGGCTATGGCTGCGTAGCGAAGGCGAGCGCGCGCATGGCAACACCAGTGCAAGTCTGGAAGCCCTGTGGGGCAGGCCGCTGGATGCATGGTGGGATGTGTTAGTTGGCGTGCGTCACGACACTGGCCACGGCCCCGCACGCGACTGGTTGGCGCTGGGTGTGCAAGGGCTGGCACCGTACAAATTTGAAGTGCAGGCCACGGCGTACGTGGGCAGCGGCGGGCGCAGCATGCTGCAAGTAGAAGCCGAATACGAAGTGCTGCTGACCAACAAACTCATCTTGCAGCCACGTATCGGAGCGAACGTATATGGTCGCGACGATCCGGCGCGCGGCATCGGGTCTGGGTTGTCGGATGCCAGTGTGGGTTTGCGTTTGCGCTATGAAGTCCGACGCGAATTTGCGCCCTACATCGGCTACCAATGGGTACACCGTTTTGAACGCACAGCAATTCGACGCAATGCGATGGATAGCCAAGCAAACGAAAGCGGCTGGGTGGCCGGCTTGCGATTTTTGTTTTGATCGCAGCATTCATCGCCAGCGCATGACAAAAGGCATATGCGGCAGTGCGGCGTACACCACCAGAATCAAGTCAATGCGGCGCAGACTCCGCATTGACTGTCTTCCTGCCCTACCCGGGCCAGAACGTTGGAGAACTGCCTTGCAACGACGTGACTTTCTCGCCCTATCCGGGCTGACCGCAGGCGGCCTGTTATTGCCGTCGTTTTTTGGCAAGGCAATTGCCGCCGAACAATTACTGGAAACCCTCGACCCGGCGCTAAAAAAGCGTCTGGCTGATGATGCCCTAACAGCGGCCAAAGCCGCCGGTGCCAGCTATTGCGATGTACGCATCGGCCGCTATCTGCGCCAAGCGGTGATGACCCGTGAGAACAAAGTACAAGGCGTGATGAATGGCGAGTCCACCGGGGTGGGCATCCGCGTCATCGTCAATGGCGCATGGGGGTTTGCCGCCACCAATGACTTGACCCAAGCCGGCGTGGTCAAAGCGGCGCAGCAGGCGGCCGCCATTGCCAAAGCCAACGCCAAATTCCAGACCGCGCCGGTGCAGTTGGCCAAGGCCCCCGGCTACGGCGACGTGGCATGGAAAACCCCCATCCGCAAAAATGCGATGGCGGTGCCGATCAAAGAAAAGGCCGAGCTGTTGTTGGGGGTGAATGCCGCCGCAATGGCGGCCGGTGCCAGCTTCGTCAACTCCACCCTGTTTGCCATCAACGAGCAAAAATATTTTGCCAGTACCGATGGCTCTTATATCGACCAAGATGTGCATCGCATCTGGGCACCGATGGGGGTCACCGTCATCGACAAAACCACCGGCAAGTTCCGCTCACGGGCCGGCCTGTCCTCGCCACGCGGCATGGGCTATGAATACCTAGAACCGGATCCGGCCGAGCGCTTTGAATTACCCGGCGGCGCGGTGGTGTATCGCAATGCCTACGACATGCAGGCAGACGCCATCGCGGCGGCCAAGCAGGTCAAAGAAAAACTGGCCGCCAAGTCGGTCAAACCCGGTAAATATGACTTGGTGCTGGATCCTTCCCACACTTGGTTGACCATCCACGAATCTGTGGGCCACCCATTAGAGCTTGACCGCGTGCTGGGGTACGAGGCCAATTACGCGGGCACCAGCTTTGCCACCTTGGACAAGCGCGAGGCGCATTTCCAATACGGCAGCGACAAGGTCAACATCGTTGCCGACAAGACCCAGCCCGGCTCACTGGGCGCGGTGGGGTATGACGATGAAGGCGTGAAATGCAAGCGCTGGGATTTGATCAAGGCCGGCAAATTGGTGGATTACCAAACCATCCGCGATCAAGCGCATATTTTGGGCAAAACCGAATCCGATGGCTGCTGTTATGCCGATTCGTGGAGCAGTGTGCAGTTCCAGCGCATGGCCAACGTGTCCTTGCTTGCCGGCAAGGAAAAACTCAGCCCGGCGGAGATGGTCAAAGGGGTGGAAAACGGCATTTACATCATCGGTGATGGCTCGTTTTCGATCGACCAACAACGCTACAACGCACAGTTTGGTGGGCAGCTGTTCTACGAAATCAAGAACGGCAAGATCACCGGGCAGATCGAGGATGTGGCTTACCAGATCCGCACGCCAGAATTCTGGAACGCCTGTGCTGCCGTCTGCGATGAGCGCGATTACCGCTTGGGTGGGTCGTTCTTCGATGGCAAGGGGCAGCCCGGGCAAGTGTCGGCTGTCTCGCATGGCTCGGCCACAGCGCGTTTCAACGGCATCAACGTCATCAACACCGCTCGCAGCCTCGGCTGATTGGCGCAAGGAGAGCAAGACCCATGAGTATCCTCACCGAAGCGCAGGCCAAGGCCATCCTCGAGAAAGTCATCGCGCTGTCCAAAGCCGACGAGTGCACCGCCACTTTGCAAGGTGCTATCAACGGCAATATACGTTTTGCGCTCAATAATATTTCCACTAGTGGTGTCGTCACCGATACCAGCCTGTCGGTCATGGTGGCGTTTGGTAAGCGTACCGGCATGGCCAGCATCAACGAGTTTGATGATGCTGCACTGGAACGGGTGGTGCGCCGCGCCGAAGATTTGGCACGGCTGGCGCCGGAAAACCCCGAGTTCATGCCCATCATCGACAAACAAACCTACAAACCCAGCAATACGTTTAACGCCAATACCGCAGCCATTACACCGGAATTTCGCGCGCAGGTGGCGGCCGATTCCATCCATGCGTGCAAGGCTGAAAAGCTCATCGCCGCGGGCTTCTTGGAAGATGGGCAAAGTTTTGTGGCGTTTGCCAATAGCAAAGGCAATTTTGGCTACCAGCAGGCCACCGACTTCAATTACACCTGCACCGTGCGTACCGAAAATGGCCGTGGCTCGGGTTGGGTGGGCCATGCGTTGGAAGATGCGTCCGATTTCAAGGCAAGCCATGACATCGAAATCGCCAAGCGCAAAGCACTGGCTTCGCAAGATGCCAAAGCGCTGGAACCCGGAAAATACACCGTGATTTTGGAGCCCGCCGCCGCCGCAGGTTTGATCAGCTTCATGATGAACTTCTTTGATGCGCGTGGTGCCGATGAAGGGCGCAGCTTCCTGTCGAAAAAAGGCGGCGGCAACAAATTGGGCGAACTGGTATTTGATCCGCAGGTCAATATCGTGGCTGACCCATGGCACCCCGATGCACCGGTGATGCCTTGGGATGGCGAGGGCATGGCCCGCAGCAAAATGCCGATCATCCAAAACGGCAAAGTTGTCAATTTGGCGTATTCGCGTTACTGGGCACAAAAGCAGGGCAAGCAAGCCAATGCACGGCCCGGCAATTTGCTGATGAGCGGTGGTAACAAGTCGATTGCCGAGTTGGTCAAAGGCACCAGCAAGGGCATCTTGCTGACTCGCACGTGGTACATCCGCATGGTGGATCCACAAACCGTCTTGCTCACCGGCCTGACCCGCGATGGCACGTTCTACATCGAAAATGGCGAGATCAAGTATCCGGTGAAGAATTTCCGCTTCAACGAATCCCCGGTGATCATGCTCAATAACATCGACGAGTTGGGCAAGCCGGTGCGCGTGGCCGGTGACGAATCCAGCATGGTGATGATGATCCCGCCGATGCGACTGCGCGATTTCACCTTCACCTCATTGTCGGATGCGGTGTAAGGACGTGGCGTGATGACCCGCGCCGAGTTTTTACGCTTGGCGCTGGGCGCATCGGCGGCATTGCTGTTGCCGTCGGTGCGTGCCGCGGGGGGCTATGATTTTCGCTTCACGCGCTTGAAATACGACTCGGGTGATTGGGATGTGGATGTGCGTATGCCATCCAATGTCATCACGTCATTGATCGACTACACCAATTTGCGCGTGGATCCCAAAGAGCACGTCATCGCGCTGGCCGACCCCAAGATGCTAACCGCACCGTTTTGCTATCTGGCCGGGCACAAATTGGTGGAATTCAACCCGCAAGAGCGCCATCACTTTGAACGTTATGTGCGCAATGGCGGCTTTGTCTTGGTGGACGACTGTAACCACGACATCGACGGCTTGTTTGCCAAATCCTTCGAAGCACAAATGGCCTCGATTTTTGGCAAGACCGCGCTAAAAAAACTCCCCAAGGGGCATCCGCTGTATTCCAGTTTTTTCAAATTTCCCGATGGCCCGCCGGCCACCGGTTTCGAATTGAATGGCTGGGGCGACGATCTGGTGCATGACTACCTGCGTGGGATCGACATCCATGGCCGGCTTGGCCTGCTGTATAGCAACAAGGACTATGGCTGCGAATGGGATTACGACTGGCGCAACAAGCGTTTTCTGGCCGAAGACAACACCAAATTTGCGGTCAATATCGTGATGTATGCATTGACCTCTTGAACGTGGAACCGGCATGAACACAGCTACCCTCGACGAAGCAACCATACAACACCAGCTTGCTCGCCTTGGCCAATTACGCGAGGCCATTGGGCAAGCCATCGTGGGCCAACACGATGTGGTTGAGCAGCTCTTGATTGGTTTGTTGGCGGGCGGGCACTGCCTGCTGGAGGGTGCGCCAGGTCTGGGCAAAACCCTGCTGGTGCGCTCACTTGGGCAGGCCTTGGCGTTGGCATTTCGGCGCGTGCAGTTCACGCCTGACCTGATGCCCAGCGACATCTTGGGCACCGAATTACTGGAAGAAGACCACGGCACCGGCAAGCGCGCGTTCCGCTTTCAGCAAGGCCCGATCTTCACCAATTTACTTTTGGCCGACGAGCTCAACCGCACCCCGCCCAAAACCCAGGCTGCGCTGCTGGAGGCAATGTCCGAACGCACGGTCAGCTATGCCGGCACCACCTATGCCCTGCCCGCCCCGTTCTTTGTCTTGGCCACACAAAACCCGCTGGAACAGGCCGGTACCTATCCGCTGCCCGAGGCGCAACTGGATCGTTTTTTATTGCATGTACGCGTGGGCTATCCCAGCGAAACGGAAGAGCGCGACATCCTCACCCAAACCACCGGCAATCACAGCGCCGCTGTCCCCAAGGTGATGGATGCGGCAGCGGTACTTGCGCTACAAGCATGGGTGCGTGATGTGCATGTCGGGGCGGACGTACTGCATTGGATCACCCGTCTGGTGCGTGCCAGTCGCCCTGGTGATGTCTTGGCCACCGACGATGTACGCAAATTTGTACGCTGGGGTGCAGGCCCACGCGCGGGGCAATCGTTGGTGCTGGCAGCAAAAGCACGCGCCTTGCTGCACGGCAGATTTGCCGCCACGTGCGAGGATGTGATGGTCTTGGCGGCACCGGTCATGCGCCACCGACTCTTGCTGTCGTTTGCGGCCGAAGCCGAGCAAAAACAGGCCGATGACGTGATTGCTGCATTGCTGCGTGCTGTGCCGTTCTCGGCCAATTGAAACATCATGGCGGCCGAGTTGATCCCTCCCGCCTTGCGCAGCCGCCTGCAACCGTTGCAGCTGCTGGCCAAGCGCACCCGCGCGATGGGTCTTGGCTTACATCCCAGTCATAGTCGTGGCGCGGGGTTGGAATTTTCGCAATACCGCGCGTATGAGCCGGGTGATGATCTGCGCCAAGTCGATTGGAAGTTGTATGCGCGCTCGGATCGTTTTTTTGTGCGCGAAGCCGAGCGTGAAAGCCCGTTGACGGTGTGGTTATTGGTCGATGCCAGCGCATCGATGGCGCAAGTCGATCAGGCCCGGCCGCAGTGGTCACGCTTGGATGCAGGCAAAACCCTTGCCGCCTGTATTGCTGAATTGGCACTGCGCCAAGGGGATCGTTTTGGCATGATTGCCCTGCGCGACGACGGCCTGCAATTGCTACCAGCAGGCAGTGGCGCACGTCATCGCAACCGGTTGTGGTTGGCACTCCATGCGCTTACCGCACACGGCCGTTTCCCGCAAAGCCCTGCACTGACACCCGCGTGGGAGCGCACCGCCGCAGGTGAGCTGGTGGTCATCTTCAGCGATTGTTTTGATGATGCGATGGTGGCATTGGCCGAACGTCTGGCCGCTGCGCGACGCGAGGTGATCGTGGTGCAGTTATTGACTGCAGAAGAACGTGACTTCCCCTACCACCATGGTCATCGCTTCCGTGATCCGGAAACCGGCGAAGAACGCCCCGGCGATGGCAAGGCCATGCGCATCGAATTTTTGCAACGGTTCACACAGGCATTGCAGGCATTGGATGCACGTCTAGATGCTGCCGGTATCGCGCATGCCCGCTATGTATTGGACGAGCCGCTGGAGCGCCCCCTGCAACACGTGTTTGGCCGGCATAACAAGGCATGAGTGTGAGCCTGCTGCTACCCGGCGCGTTAGCTGCACTGGCCGTATTGGTGCTGCCGGTGTTGCTCCATCTGGCGCGCCGCGACCAACAGCAACCCTTGGATTTTGCCGCGCTGCGTTGGTTGCCCGGCAAGGTGCAGCCACGCAACCGACTGCGCCTAGAAGACCTTCCGTTATTGCTACTGCGTCTGTTGTTATTGACCTTGCTGGTGCTATGGCTGGCGCAACCGGTGATGTACGGCGCAACGGACCGCCGGCCGTATGTGGCGGTGATGCCGGGCGTGTCCGCAGCCACCGTGACGCAGCAGCACTTCCTAAAGGATGTGCGCATGCACTGGCTGGCAGTGGGCCTGCCGGCATGGGATGCCGCGCTGCCCAGCGGCGTGCAACCTATCGACAGCCTATTGCGACAACTGGATGCCGAACTGCCTGCAGAAGCGCCCTTGATCGTGCTGGCCACACCCCAATTTGACGGTGCCGATGCGCAGTTGCCGGTGTTATCACACCGTGTGGATTGGCGCATCGTTACCGATACCGCCCCGGTGCCGCCGCCTGCGCAACGCATGCCGGCGCCACGGTTGTACATCATGGTCGATGCGGCCCATCAAGCGCAGTCGCGTTATCTGGCAGCCGCCGCGCAGGCATGGCAAGTCCCCGCCACACAAACTGCGACCACCGCCACCCTCCCCGCGAACACGCAGGCCGTGGTGGTCTGGTTGTCCAGTGCGGCTTTGCCCAGCCAAGCAATGGCATGGGTGCGCGATGGCGGCACACTGTTGCTGACGCAGTCGCACCCTCTGCCCGGCACACCGCTACCGCTTTGGGTGGCAGACGACGGGGTGGTATTACTGGAAGCATCCGCGCAAGGCCAAGGTCGTTTGCTGCGTTGGACACGGCCACTTCAACCTGCCGTCATGCCACAACTGTTGGAGGCCGACTTCCCACAACATTTGCGCGCAGCACTGCAAGCGCCAACACCCGCACCAGTACGCGCAGACGCCCGCACGCACCAACCCCAATGGGGTGGTCGCAGCACGCCACAGCCACCGCAAGCGCTGCAACCTTGGTTGGCATTGTTGTTGGCATTGCTGTTTTTAAGTGAACGCTGGCTTGCCACACGCCAGCGTGCAAAGGCACTGCAGTAATGCGCGGCTCACTGCCATTGCATGCTTGGCGGGCGGCGCGCCGACGCGATGCCGGCATCGTGCTGGCCTATGCATTACCGTGCGGCATCGCCATCTGCATATGCATGGGCCGCTGGTATGGCCTCCGGGCCGCACTGTTGGCCGGTGGGCTGTGGCTATTGGGATGCATCGTCTTGCTGATTTTGCGTTGGCATCAACACGATGCGCAGTGGCTAGTACGCCGCTTGAATGCACAACGCCGTGACATGGAAGACAGCGCCGATTTGCTCCTGCAAACGACGCCAAGCACGCCCTTGCAAGCCCTGCAACAACAGCGATTGGTGCAGCGCCTACACACCCAGCCGGCTGATGTGCGTGCGCCGTGGCCGTATCCACAATTACTGATTTCACTGCTACCGGCGCTACTGCTGGCGGCGGTGGCCATTGCGTGGCCAAGCGCGCCTGCTGTGCAGCCATCTTTTGCGGTTGGCAGGCCGTCTTCTTTACCGGCAGTTCCGCTGCACCTGCGTGATGCCGCCCTGCACATCACCCCACCGGCCTACACCGGCCTGCCACAGCGGCATGCCACAACGCTTTCGATCAAAGCCCCGGTTGGCACGCGCTTGCAGTGGCGGTTGCGGTTTTCCCGCATGCCCAGCCAAGTGATCTTGGTTTTTTTGGATGGCCGAAAAATTCCCTTGCGCCATGCTGGTGACACATGGACGGCAGACCTGGTGCTGACAACATCCGCGCTGTATCGCGTGCAAGCCGATCAAACCCTGCTGGATACACGCACACTGTACCGCCTTGATGCGATTGCGGATTTGCCGCCGCAGGTCACTGTCGTGCAACCCGCGCACAGCCTGAGCGTGGTGCCGCTTGGGCAAGGGCCATGGGCCTTGGCATTCACCGCCAGCGACGATTACGGCGTGCAAGCGCAAGCCAAACTGCACCTGACCTTGGCCCAAGGCAGTGGTGAAAATATCGCTATTCGCGAACACAGCCTGTCGCTGATTGGGCAAGGCCCGCCACGTTTGCGCCGCTTCCAACAGCGTGTGGATCTGGCGGCATTGGGGGTGCAAGAAGGCGATGATCTGATCGCACAACTCGAGGTTACCGACAACCGCCTGCCGCAGCCGCAAATTGCCCGCAGCCCTAGCGTCATTTTGCGCATAAGCCGCAAGCAAGACACCGAGAGCACCGGCATGGAAGGCGTGGTGCGGCGCGTGCTGCCGGCGTATTTCCGGAGTCAGCGGCAAATCATTTTGGATGCCGAAGCCTTGCAGAAGCAGCGGCGTTTGCTGGCTTCAACCGTATTTGTGCAACGCGCCGATGCGATTGGTGTCGATCAACGTATTCTGCGGTTGCGCTATGGGCAGTTTTTGGGTGAAGAAGCCGAGGGCGGGCCAAAGACGGCACCTACAGCGGATGCCGCGCAAGACACTTCTGCACACACCGGCGCGGATGCGGACGATCATCAAGACGCAGCACATGCAGCCCCAACAGATACCCCCACCTTTGGGCAAATCGACCATTTGCTGGAAAATTTTGGGCATACCCATGACATTGCCGAGGCCGCCACCCTGCTCGATCCCGACACCCGCGCCATTCTCAAACAAGCGCTGGATCAGATGTGGCAATCGGAATTGCAATTGCGTCAAGGACAACCCGACCGCGCCTTGCCGTTTGCCTACAAAGCCTTGGGCCTGATCAAACGAGTGCAACAGGCCGATCGTATTTTTTTGGCGAAAGTGGGCCCCCAGCTGCCGCCTGTCGATGAAAGCCGTCGCATGCACGGCAAGCGCGATGGCATCGCTTCACGCGCTGACGCACTGCCCGCACTTGCAAAGGCCAATAACGAGAGCATCACCCTATGGCAAACACTGGCTGCCCCCGCATCCGCAACACTGACCTTGCAGCGATTGCAAACGTTTGAAGACTGGCTGCGGACACATCCGCAAGCGTCTGCAGACCCACTGGCCCTGCAAGCGGCCATCAGCCTGTTGCGCCAGACACCCACCTGCGCGCCGTGCCGGGAGGATCTGCGCAAACAGCTGTGGCCACTGCTGGCAGTGCCACCAGCGCAGCCGATGCGGCGCACTGCACCAAACGCACAAGGGCAGCGCTATTTGGATGCCTTATCGAACAAGGCCAAGCCATGACTGCAACGCAGATGCCTATGTTCGTTGCCATTGTCTTGGTGCTCGCCTGCCTGCTGGCAATGCTGCGATGGTGGCGGCAGCCACCCGCAGGGCCAACATGGCGCTTGGCCTGCGTATTGCTGTTGCAACCGGCATTGGCGGCGCTGCTGTACTTCGGTTTGTTTCCTCCGGTGCGCACGACACAAGGCAATGCCCGCTTGGTGGTGCTCACCGCAGACTGGCGCAGCGCAACGACGCATCTTCCGGATGGGCTACGTATCGCCTTGCCGGAGGCCCAACCCAGCCAAGGCGTGGAACGCACCCCGGATCTGGCCACCGCCCTGCGTCGGCACCCACAGGTCACGCAGCTTGCGCTGTTGGGGCGCGGGCTGGTGCCGCGTGACGTGCAGGCGGCGCAAGCGTATGCCCTCACCTTTCAACCTGCGCCCCTGCCTGCGGGGCTGGTGGAGCTATCATTTCCGCCGCGCACCAGTGCAGGAAACAGCGTCCGCGTGCAGGGCCGGATTCACGGCCTACCGGGTGCAGCCGTTGCATTGCTAGATCCCGCCAATCAGCGCATGCAACGCACGTCACTTGCGGTGGATGGGCGTTTTTCATTGCAGGCCGATATGCGCGCTGCCGGACAGACCTTGTTGACCTTGCAAGTCCTGAATGCAAACGGCGGCTTGCATGAGGCGCTACCCATCCCCATCGATGTCATCACCGCCCCTCCCCTGCGCCTGCTGGTGCGCGCAGGTGCTGCCAACCCGGAGCTGAAATACCTGCGGCGTTGGGCGAAAGATGCCGGCATCGCCCTGCATACCCAAATCGATGCTGGGAGCGGTATTTTTTTGGGGGATGCCCCGGTGGCACTGGATGCCGCACATCTGCAAGCCTTCGATGCCGTGTATTTGGATACCCGCAGCGTATTGGCCTTGCATGAAGCCGAGCTGCGCGCATTGACCAGTGCCATCACACAAGGGCTGGGTGTATTGGTGCAATTGGATGCCGCGCCCTCGCCGGCACTGCGTGCGCGTTTGCGTGCATGGGGCTTGAGTCTTGATCACAGCGAAGCGGTTCCCGACGCGCAGCTTGCTGCGGCGTCCACACAATTGTTGGCCTATCGCCTGCCAAACGCCACCGCCGACAGTGTGCCTTTCCTGCGCGATATTCGCGGCCACGTCTTCGGCCACTGGCATGCCTTACAGCGCGGGCGGGTGGGCGTACTGACGCTGTTGGAAACTTACCCGTTGGCGCTGGACGGCCATGCAACCCAACATGCACAGCTTTGGAGCAGCATCTTTGCAACCCTCGCACGCGCGCAAGATGCAACCGAAGCGACATTGCCCGCACTTATCTCGCCACCCTATTGGCTCGGTGATCGCATCACTATTTGTGGACTTATTGATCCTGCTAGCAGCCGCGCCGCAGACATGAAAGCATCCCCAGTGTTGATTGACCCACAGACCGGCGACCGACATTGCGGCGCGTTTTGGCCACAGCAGCCGGGCTGGCATTGGCTGACTCAAGCCCACACGCAAACCGCATTTTTTGTGATGCCGGCGACGACCGCAGTGGCATGGCGGGCGGCGCAACGCCGACAG
>Ga0208825_1001182_pt1 | contig 20847 bp, 17 predicted proteins | sample AD_UKC113_MetaG_FD_184450 | JGI IMG/M metagenome (GOLD analysis project Ga0208825, IMG submission 184450) | Active sludge microbial communities of municipal wastewater-treating anaerobic digesters from Hong Kong - AD_UKC113_MetaG (SPAdes)... | ecosystem: Engineered > Bioreactor > Anaerobic >...
CCATTAAAAAATGGATATGTTTTAAAAATAATGTAAACTCTCTAATGAATAATTTTTTAAACAACTCTCGTCTGAAATATCTCAATCTTTCGCATTTTTGAAAAATGGGGTTATCAGAGGAGACTCATTTTTTTATAACCATATTATTTGACTTTGGAAATAATCATGTAAATTTGATGCCAAATATTTAAAATCATTTTTTCGACACAAAGTAAACTTATCGAATGCTTTTTGTGTTCGTTTGGTTTTGAATTCATTTCTAATCAGTAATTTTCGAGAAAGATTTGATATCTTTACTTCACTCTTTAACTATAGATTATGACGAGTCTTTTTGAAACTCCTTCACTTCTAAACAAAGCTTTTGGCAATAGCATAAAACTTTTGCCGGGCGTCAATGAGCTTTTTGAATTAGAATTGGCATTTATGGAATACAACAATTTACCAAGTGAACAATTATTAGAAAGAACGGCTTTCATAAAATCCATAGACAATCAGTTTTCAAAACATTATTTGTTATACTCAAATCATTCCGATAAAATTAATGCCAACAGAACTTCAGCGACCCAAGCTTATTTTGAGGAAGGTAAATTTTCAACCGGTTATGCTACTCACGGACTATTTCCTTATCGGGGAAAATTTCATCCGCAGTTGATTAAAGGATTGATGAACATTCTCAATATTCAGAAAGGCGAAACTGTTTTAGATCCAATGGCAGGCAGTGGCACTACCAATATCGAAGCAGCCTTGATGGGAATAAATTCAATAGCAATCGATGTCAGCCCATTTTGTCAATTTATGATAAAAACAAAATATGAAGCATTAACCATAGAATTAAAGTCATTAGAAAATACAACATTTGACAGTAGAAAAATATTTGGGTTTTTTACGAACGGAAACGTCTTGGAAAGGATAAACAAGATAGAAGATAATAATAAAAGAAAAATATATGACCTTGCTTTTTTGGCTTTTTTAGATGCTTTGGGGTATTCAAAACGGGTAACAAAATCAAATCACCAGCAATTGTTTGATAAAGTATTGCCAAGATACATCGAAACTGTAAAATCATTTTTATCAAATCCATATTTTGAACAAGGAAAGATTGGCAGTTTGAAAATCTTATCCGATTCAGATGCTTTAAAGATGAAGATAGAAAAGGATTCGATGAATTGTGTAATTACCTCTCCACCCTATTCTTTCGCAATTGATTATGCTGAAAATGACAGAGACCAATTGGAATTTTTAGGTTATGACGCAGATGAATTAAAAAACAAATTGATTGGGTTGAAAGGGAAATCCAAAAGCCAAAAACTTCAAAACTATTTTTCCGATATGGATACGTTTTGTTCACAAGTTTCACACGTTTTAAAACGAGGAAAATATTTCGTAATAATAATTGGGTCAAATACAAATCAAACAGGAGGAGTAAGACTTGAAGAAACGATTATAAATTCAGCTTCGAAATATGATATGCCTTTGATAAAAAGCATATTAAAACCGATAAAAGGAATGAGAAACACCATGAAAGATGAATATGTACTAATTTTTGAAAAGCAATAAAGATGAGTAAAAGTGTTGAAGATAAAATTCAAACCGTGATTCGGAAGAATACTTTTTATTTTTTCGATTCCAAATTTGAAGAAAGTTACGAGGGTTATATCAATTCATTGAAAGAAACGCTTTTAGTCGTTAAAAACAAAGTTGAAACGGAAGGATTAAGGAAAGAAATTTTCGAGTGGCTTTTGCTCGAAAAAGAAAATGGATTAAGAGCTTTATTGGCTTTAACCGGTTTTTCCAACGAATACTTGAAGCGAATCACTACGATTATCCGAATTGTAGATGATCCGGAATTAAACAAACTTGTTTACAAAGATAAATGGTACAATGAAAAAAATCCTGACAATATTCAAGAATGGTCAGACAGTACCATTCAAAATCTCATAAGGAAAAATGAACATTTTAGAAAAGGAATTGTAAACATATTCTTCGAAGGTGGCTCTATCCCTTTTTTAACGGAAACGATTCCTCTTTTCGAATTGAAAAAATTGAGCATTTCCAAATTGAAATTTGAAATTCCCGAATTAATTGATACCTTAATTCGTTACAAGGAAAAGGGCAGTTATTCCGGAAAGAAGGGAAATAATCCCGAAACATTAATTGCAAATATTCTCGATAAACTGGGAATTACTTACGAAACAGGCGATTTGACAGAATTGATCGGCAATGCACCGGACAACAAAAGAACAATGGATTTTATTATCCCGAACAAGAAGAATCCGGCAATCATTGTCGAAAGTTCATTCTTAGCAACAACTTCATCCGGACAAGGGGATAAATCCAAAACCGAGATTTCTATTGACGCATTAATAAAATCGCATTATCCAAAAGCTACCTTTATTGGTTTTGTGGATGGAATTGGATGGTATGTCAGAAAAGGTGATTTGCGTAGAATGGTTACGGCTTATGAAGATGTTTTTACGTTTCACAAAGATGAATTGGAAAGATTCGAAAAACTATTAATTGAAAAAATTACCAATGTTAGATAAATACTTAAATAAGATTACTCAAGGTGATTGTCTCGAGTTATTCAAAGATATTCCGGATAATTCCGTAGATGTTACCTTTGCCGATCCTCCGTTCAATTTGAAAAAAAACTATTCTAGTTATAAAGATAGTCTCGAATTTCAAGAGTATTTGGATTGGTGTGAGAAATGGATTTCCGAAATGGTCAGAGTAACAAAGCCGACAGGTTCAATTTTTGTACATAATATTCCCAAGTGGTTGACCTACTATGCAACATTTCTAAACAAACATGCCCATTTCAAACACTGGATTGCATGGGATGCACCTACTGCACCTATGGGAAAATCGCTTCAACCGGCGCATTACGGGATACTTTTTTATACGAAAGAACCAAAAGGTTCTAAAATCTATGAATTAAGATACCCTCATAAACGAGACAGAAAACAAGGTTACTTATGGAAAGACTATGGAGGCAAAAAAGATTTGCTCCATCCATTCGGGCCATTGGTTTCTGACGTATGGACAGATATTCACCGAATTAAACACAATTCTAAAAGAGACCCACATCCCTGTCAACTACCTATTCATCTGATGGATAGATTAATACTTTTGACAACAGATGAAGGAGATATTGTTTTAGATCCATTCTCCGGAACAGGTACAACTGCAGTTGCAGCAAAGCGTCTTGGCCGGCAATTTGTTGGTTTTGAATTGGATAAAAAATATGTCGAAATTTCGGAACACAAACTTAATCATACTCTACCAAATTTCCGAATTGGCAATAATTGGGTTAGTTTCTATCTGAATGATATCGTTACTATAAAAGACAAAGATTGGCCGGATCTTTCTCAGTATTTTTCTATACCAAATCCTTTAAGAAATATCGATTTCGAGAAAGTTGAATTGATCGATAAAAAATGGATTCCTGAAAATGTTTATTTTTTTGAATCCAAAGAAAAGTCAATGAATAATGCTAGTCCTACAGCAACAACCATAAAAGAATCGACAAAATATAAAGATAATTCGGAAAATAAATCTACACATATTGATATATTATCCAAACCGGCTATAGCAAAATAAGAATTCTATAACATCGAAAAAAAATCTCAATATTCCGAGCTGGAATGGAAACGAATGTTTTTGAAATCTTGCTGTGCCATCATCAGAATATAGCTCGATTCGGCCAGAAAGACATCCCTACCCTGCCGGTCGTAAGCCATATATTGATATTTTCGACGTTTGAAATCTTCTAACTGGGCGAGGTCATCGCTTTCTATCCAGCAGGCTTTGTAGAGGTTGATGGGCTCCCAGCGACACTGGGCGTTGTATTCGTGCAAGAGGCGATATTGAATCACCTCGAACTGCAACTGACCTACCGTCCCGATGATTTTGCGGCCATTGAATTGATGGGTAAACAATTGGGCGACACCTTCGTCCATCAGTTGCTCGATGCCCTTGTTCAGTTGTTTTGATTTCATGGGATCGGCATTTTCGATATACTTGAACATTTCTGGCGAAAAACTGGGCAAACCCTTGAAGTGTAACTCTTCACCCGAAGTGAGCGTATCGCCAATTTTAAAAGTTCCGCCATTGTCGGGCAGGCCTACAATATCGCCCGCATACGCCTCGTCGAGCACTTCCTTTTTCTGTGCCATAAAGGCCGTGGGGGCCGAAAACTTCATCATGCGATTGAATCGAACGTGCCGGTAATTGACATTGCGCTCGAACTTTCCGGAACAGACTTTCACAAAAGCAATGCAGGATCGATGATTGGGATCCATATTGGCATGGATCTTGAAAACAAAACCGGTGAAATTTTCTTCGTATGGATCGACGATGCGTTCTTCGGCCTGTACGGGACGTGGCGAGGGCGCTATCTCGACGAAGCAATCCAGCAATTCCTTTACACCGAAATTGTTGAGCGCGGAACCAAAAAATACCGGTGCTAAATGCCCTGCCAAATACGCTTCACGATCGAAAACGGGATAAACCTGCGTGATGAGTTCTACATCGTCTCGCAGTTTTTTCGAAAGGTTGTCGCCAATATGTTTTTCGAGTTCCGACGATTGCAGTTCCACATGCACCGACTCGGTGACCACCTGTTTGCTCGGTTTGTACAAGTCGAGACTGTCGCGATACATATTATACACGCCACGAAAGCGCTCACCCATGTCAATAGGCCAACTCAAAGGTCGCACCGCTATCTGCAGTTCCTGTTCCAATTCGTCGAGAATATCGAAGGGGTCCTTTCCCTCGCGATCCATCTTGTTTACAAAAATCATCACCGGCGTATGCCGCATCCGACAAACTTCCATCAGTTTGCGGGTTTGTGCTTCCACTCCTTTGGCCGCGTCCACCACAATAATCACGCTATCGACGGCCGTGAGCGTCCGATAGGTATCTTCGGCAAAATCCTGGTGACCGGGAGTGTCGAGGATATTGATTTTGTACCCTTCGTACTCGAAACCCATGACAGAGGTGGCGACCGAAATTCCGCGTTGTTTTTCTATTTCCATCCAGTCTGATGTGGCGGTTTTTCGTATTTTATTCGATTTTACCGCTCCTGCCACATGAATGGCTCCACCAAACAACAACAATTTTTCGGTAAGTGTGGTTTTCCCCGCATCGGGATGGCTAATGATGGCAAACGTGCGCCGGCGTTGTATTTCTTCTTTTAATGTCATTATAATATTTGAGTCTGTCTGATTGATTGTTTGCTTGCAGTTACGAAAAAAATCCCATCCTATCGCAATCTTCCAAACTTGTGCTGAAAACAACAGCTGCTTCAAAACTGCCCATTGTTTTGCGTCCTAGAAAAAATAATGGATAATTGATAATGCACAATGTACAATTAATTTATCGATTCGATGATTTGATGATTCTCTGTAATTCGTAATTCGTAACTCGTAATTTGAAATTCTTATTTCTAACTTCTTTACTTCTCCACTTCTTCTTTTAATTTCCATTTCTTCCTTTTTTCTCCCACATTCATTCTCCATTATTTCCCCGACCTCATCTCCTCATCGGGGCACCCGATCTGCGCAGAGAGCGTGCCGCAAGGCAAAAGACAAGCTGTTTGAACCGCCGCAAGGCGGTGAGTTGTTTGTCTTTTAGCGAACAAGCAGCTGTCGGGTCGATGAGGAGATGCAGTCTTGATTTTTTTTGCATACTTTTTTGCATCAAGGCAAAAAAGTATGTGGGGCTTGGGGCAACGCCCCAACAAGTCAATTGATAATTGATAATGCATAATTTTCCGATTCAGTGATTTATCAATTTCATGATTTTCTGTAATTCGTAACTTGAAATTTTTAATTCTCATTTCCAACTTCTTTACTTCTCCACTTCTTCTTTTAATTCTCATTTCCAACTTCTTCACTTCTCCACTTCTTCTTTTAATTCCCATTTCCAACTTCTAAATTTCTTAACTTCTTTAATTATCAGTTGCTCGCAGCCTGTAATTTATTGAGGCAGCGTTGCAAAGCGTTTTCCCATCTCGGAATTTCCACATGGAAAGCATTTTGAATTTTCGAAATATCCATCACGCTATAGCCAGGTCGAGGAGCAACAGTAGGATATTCGGCCGTAGTAACGGGTTCGACCACACAAGTGGTATTTTCGGATAATTCTTTGATTTTTTGGGCAAAATCGTACCACGTCGTTGCTCCGGCATTCGAAAAATGATAAATTCCCGGCTTCCAGTCGTCCTTTTCATCGGCTTCGAGGATCACCATGATCATTTCGGCCAAGTCGGCGGCGTATGTTGGCGATCCGTGCTGATCGGACACAACCGTTATCCGGTCGCGTTCGCTCATCAAGCGAAGCATGGTTTTCACGAAATTGTTTCCAAATTCCGAATACAGCCACGAAGTGCGAATGATGACAGCCGATGGATCTGCTTTCAGAACGGCCTCTTCGCCTTTTAACTTGGTTTTGCCATACACAGACTGTGGATTTGTTGCGTCTTTTTCGGTGTAAGGTGTCAAAGAACTCCCGTCGAAAACATAATCGGTGGATATATGAATGAGCCGGATATCGAATTCGTGTGCCACACGTGCCAGATTTTCAGGCCCCAGAGCATTGATTCGGAGTGCCGTTTCCTGATCGGATTCGGCTTTTTCTACATTGGTATAAGCTGCACAGTTGACCATATAAGTGATGTTATGGTCGTCCACAAACCGGCGTACCTGCTCCCCATCGGTAATGTCGAGCGTATCGGCATCGGTATAGATGAAATGAAACGGATTGTTCGAAATCATTTTTCTTTCGCGCAGCTCGTTTCCCAACTGCCCGTTGGCACCTGTTATCAAGACGTTTTTCTGCACCAATCCGTAAAAAAAATCCTGTCTTTTGGTAACGGTTTCCGTTCCACCCAAATGTTTGTTCGAACCTGTATAAATTGCCATAGGTCTTTATTTTTTATTGAAAAGGAAAAATCTCCTGCTCACTATGTTTAAATTTTTGAGAGAAAAAATGAATGACGAGAAACGAAACACGATTTTTAAAAGCAATAGCTCAATAGGGTTTTGTCCATATTAAGTCCGTACCAACGCCGTACCAAGTCCAAGTGAAATAAATACCTTTCCGCCGAATACATTTTTCCGTGGATTCGTAAATAAAATCCTGAAAACTTCATTTCTTCACCATGATCCATTAAAATCATAACTCCCCCCTGCCTTCGGCAGTACCCCTCTTATCTTAAGAGGGGAGTAATTATGGGATTACACCATCTAAACAGTCCACTTAAGATAAGGGGACAAGCACTGCCCCCAGGCAGTGCAGGGGTTATGATAATCATTTTAGTTTGTAAAGTTAGAAAGTTCATAAAGTCCTAAAGTTTTACTTTCAACTCGTAATTTGAAATTCTCATTTCTAACTTCTTTACTTCTCTACTTCTTCTTTTAATTCCCATCTCCAACTTCTAAAATTCTTCACTTCTCCATACTTAATTACCTATAATTCTATTCTTCCTCCTGATCCATCGTTTTATATCTTTCGCTCAGCAAACGCAAAAGCTTACCAATTTGATTGACTGCTGCCTGCGTTTCTTTCGAAATTTCCTTCTTTTGAATTTTCAGCAGCAAATAGCCATACATCGCCGTGAAACAGGTTTCAATTTCGGGAATATCCTTCACCTTCGATTTTGCTCTCAATTCCACGATATAGGGCAAAGTATGGTAATAAGTTGCCATATATTCTGCCTCTTTCGGATCTTTTTGAAGCCGTAAATGCAAATCCGTCAGTTCGATGATCATATTCTTGTTGATCTGCAAATGACCTTTTTCCTGAACGCCTTCCGATTTCATCATCATGATCAGCCCTTCATACCAATCGAGCATTTTCGATTTCTCTTCGTCGGAAACGGGCAAAGGATCGACAAGGGTTTGGCGAACAATGTCCAAATCCAGTTTGCAGGCACGCAACACATCTTCGGTCTGCCACATAAATAGCAGATAATCGGCAATTTGTTCGTGTTTGTTCGGAATAATGTTCATCGTCAAGATTGTCATCCGCTCTCAGGCTTATGGTTTAAGTTGAATGTGGCAGTCGTTCTCCACAATTTAACTCGAAACAATTCGCCTTAAACGCTATCTTTGATTAAATTTGTCGCAAAATTACGAATTTATGGTCAAGTTTCATATCATCGAGTCGGGATATTTTATGGGTGATGGCGGTGTGATGTTTGGCCCAATCCCCAAAAAATACTGGTCGATCAAGTATAAAGTGGATGAGCAAAACATGTGTGTGATGTCGATGCGCTGCCTATTTATCGAAACAGGCGACCGGAAAATTCTCGTTGACACGGGATTGGGTGACAAGCATGCATCGAAACTGAGGTTTTACAAGCCTTTCGACCAACGAAACATACCGAACGAGATCCGAAAAATCGGATACGAACCGGAAGAGGTTACCGACGTCATTCTCACGCATCTGCACTTCGATCATTGCGGCGCAAGTACGATGCTCAACGAATACGGCGAAGCCATACCTACGTTTCCCAATGCCACTTATTGGGTGAGTCTGAAGCAGTGGAAAAATTATCGAAATCCTTCTCTTTTCGAAAAGGGATCGTTCTTTCCCGATAATATCGAACCCGTTTTCCGTTCCGGCCAACTGCAATTTGTGATGGAGGATCAAATGCTTTACGACACCATCCGGCTCGAACTTTACGACGGACACACTCCTGGGCAGATCGTTGTGCTTTTCGATACCGAAGAAGGGAATTTTGCTTTTCCGGGCGATGTAGTGCCGACCTCACTGAATATTGCACTCAGCTGGCTTTCAGCCTACGACGACAATCTTTCGTTGGCAATGGACGAAAAAAAACGTTTTCTGGACAAGGCCAAAAAAGAGCATCGAACCCTTGTTTTCTATCATGATGCCTATACACCAATGGCAAAATTGTAACATGAATTTTTCAATCATCTTTTGTTGTTAAATTAAGAATGGAAAGCCGCTTGGTACAGCTTCGAGCCTTTGCGTCTTCGTGGCAAAAAACCAATTTCTCGCAGGAAATCGGCGTTAATCTGCGAACTTAATCGGCGTGAATCAGCGTGAACTTTTTTGTAAACCTATTTCACGGTACGACAAAAGAGACACAATTGGCTCATCATCACATTGTCACATCATCAAAAACGAGAAGCTGCCCGGCACAACTTGGTGTCTTTGCGTCTTCGTGGCAAAAAACCAATTTCTCGCAGGAAATCGGCGTTAATCTGCAAACTTAATCGGCATTAATCAGCGAGAAAGAATTTCTTGACTGATAATATTTCGGCTACAATTCTTTTATTATCAATGTAATCATTGTAACTTTGCTCTGACCATATTTCGAGATTCGGTTAAACTAAAAACGATAATGCCGTATGAGAATCAATGCTAACCTCCTTGCCTGTATGACAATAGCTTTTGCGATGAATGCCCCCATGCTTTTTTCGCAAGAAAAAACCGAAATGGAAAAGAAAATCGAATCGCTCGACCGCAAGATTACAAATTACGATCATCGATTCGACATGCTCGAAAAACAAATCGACGATCTGATGTGGTGGCAGCGCCTCGGCGACCTGGCCTACGTCGATAAGGTGCGCCTGACAAGCACACCCCGATGGAAACCCCAATATCCGGACGATCCGTTTGCCGGCAACAAAATGCAATTCTATTGCTATGTTTTCATTCCTAAAGAAATTGACGAAAGCGGCAAATATCCGCTCATTGTGCTTCCTCACAGTGGTGTGCATGCCAACTTTTCGACTTACTATGCCCATATCGTACGCGAATTTGTGGCACAAGGCTACGTGGTAGTTTCGGCCGAATATCGAGGCAGCACGGGATACGGAAAAGATTTTTACGAAAGCATCGATTACGGTGGCCGCGAAAACGACGATGTGCTCGAAAGTCGCGACTACATGATCCAAAACTACAGCTTCGTCGATTCCACGCGCGTTGGCGTGGTGGGATGGAGTCATGGCGGCATGATTGCGCTGATGCAGATTTTGCAGCACGGCGATAATTACCAATGCGCCTTTGCCGGCGTACCGGTGAGCGATCTCGCCAATCGGCTATCGACGCACGACAAGTCTTATTCCGATCTGTTTGAAGCCGATTATCACATCGGGCAATCGCTGAAAGAGAATCCCGAAGAATATGCGCGTCGATCGCCGACTCACTATGCGAAAAATCTGAACAAACCGCTCCTGATTCATACCAATACCAACGATAACGATGTGTATGTGGGAGAAGTGAAATTGATGATTGATACGCTTCTGAAAGAAAACAAGCAATTCGAATACAAAATCTTTCAGAATGCTTCCGGAGGTCACGGATTTGATCGCATCGACAGCAAGGAGGCAACCGATATCCGCTTTACTATCCATAAATTTCTGGAACGTTATCTCAATCCGCCCAAACCTTTCCGCTCGACTTCGGACATGCGCAAAGCAGCGTACGGATTCAATTGAGTGAAAATAAAAGTAAAATGATGATTTTCGATGGACGCGCCAACGGATTAAAATTCGTTTTTATTCATCTGCGATAGAAAATTTCAAACAGATCATCGCTGATTTTCCGCGCAGGAGTTCATAAAAATCAGCGTTAATCGGCGAACTGAATCCGCGTAAATCAGCGAGAGAAAATACTGCTTTTCATCATCTCAAAAAAGCTGCAAACGAATAAACGATAAACAACGTTTCAATTTTTGAATTTCTTGGAGAAAGTTGGAATGAAATAAAAGCAACTACTTTTTCAGGATGACGATAACCCCGTTCTTGCCGTCTTCGCCGTAAGTTTCGACTGCCGATTTGTCTTTCAACACGGAGATTGATTCAATTTCTTCGGACTTGAGCGTGGACAGGTTAAAATCTTTCGGCATGCGCTTTCCGTCAATAACGATAAGTGGCGGGTTTTCCTTATTCATTCCCTCTCGCAATGGGACAACGGCTTTTTCACCCTTTGGCGTGATAATGACAACTCCGTTCTTGCCCTTTTCGCCGTAAAGACGGGTTGCCTGCTCACCTTTCAACACATTTACCGATTCAATGTCATCGGGATTGATCTTATCCATTTTTTCTTTCGTAATGGCAACGCCATTCATCAGAATCAACGGGTTGCCATCTGAAACACCCATCCGGCGCTCGGTAGAAGAGGAATGTCCGTTATTTTTGGTAGTGATGATCACAACACCATCTTTAGCCTCCGTTCCGTAAACGGAAGTGGCTGCATCGCCTTTCAGCACCGACACATTATCGATTTCTTGAGGGTCAATGACTTGCACTTTATCGTAATTCATTCGAGTTCCGTCCACCATAAAAATTGCCCTTTTCGCATCGTCCGATAATTCCTCGATAACCTTTTGCTTTTTATTCCAAACGGTTACCTTCGTTGTATCCTGAACGACCGTTTCCTTTTCGCTACTTTTATGTGCAAGGACGTTTGCCGTTTCCGATGGAATCTGTTGTTTGGAAGTGTTGGTTGAATCGGCCTTTGCATACAAGGCGGGAATGGAAAGTGCGATCAGCGAAATTGCGATTCCCGGGAGCATTAAAGCATATTGCCATTTGCGGGAGATGTTTGTGTGAATTGTTTTCATCATACGAATTCGTTTGTGCAAATCGCGCTGCAAAAAATTGTTAGCCAAAGCAAACGTGTTCTCACCTGCGCTTTTGCGGATTAATAAAAGTTGATATTGTTTGATATCGACGCCGGATTCGAGTGTATGTTCGTCTGCCTGATACTCATGAACGGTTTGAATTTCGCGACGCAACTGCCAAGCGAAAGGATTGAACCAGAAAATGCAGGCGAACAGATCGAAAATCGTTCGGTCAACCGAATGATAGTGTTCGACATGTGTCAATTCGTGCCAAAGAATGACGGGGAAATAATTGCTCTTCACATCGTCTTTCGATACTACAATATATCGAAACCAGCTGAAGGGTTGGATTTTGCAATCAGTGATGCAAAGTAAGGCCGCATGCGAAACCGCCTCTTTTTCGGAAGTTCGAATCATTGCCGCCAATCGCATGAATCCAAGTAGCTGACGAATCAGAAAAAACGACAGTCCGACGAAATAAAAAATCGCAATGATTTCAATCCACGGAATATTCTGCCAGAAAGATTGACCGACCGACGAAACAGGCAATTCTGAAAGGTTTGAGCCATTTATTGCAGAAATATCCATCATAGAATGCGCAGTCTCGGGAATCAGTCGAAATCGAAACAGCGGAAGAACCACCGAAACAACCAGAATCGAATCCAACGCTGTCCGATTTGCCCGGTGAAAAGTGGTTTTGCTGAATATCGCCATATAAATTCCATAGAGCAAAATCGCCACAAACGATGATCGCAGAAGATAGAAAAGAAACGTTTCCATATTTTGTTGTTTAAAGCGATGGATGAAATCGATATTATTTCGAAGACTGCTTTTCCACCTCGTCGAGCAGTTTGCGAACTTCATCTACCGAAAGGTCTTTTTCCTTGATGAGTGTCGAAACAACATTCAGATAGGAATTGTCAAAATATTTGCGAACCACATTTTTCAGATTTCCGTTCCGGTATTGCGCTTCATCGATGATAGGGAAATATCGGTAAGTAGCACCTAACGATTCATGCGACAAAAATCCTTTGTCCTCGAGCATCCGCACATAAGTCGAAAGCGTATTGAAATGCGGTTTCGGCTCGGGATACATCTCCACAAGCTGCCTTACGAACAATGCTCCTTCATGCCAAAAATAGCGCATCACTTCTTCCTCTTTTGCCGTTAATTCTTTCATTTTCTCTGAATAATTTTATTCCGATGCAAATATAACTAAATAATTTAGTTACACAACTAATTATTATAGTTAATAAACTAATTTATTTAGTTAATTAACGTTTATCATACATAAAATCTTAATAAACAGTGCATTTCGATGCAGAGAATGTCACGACCAATCGAAACAAATTTTACTTCTTCTCATAAACTAATTGACTGACCAAACGAAAAAATTAGTCAAGTCTGACGAAATTTTTTTTTAAGCAGTTAAATGCTTTATGAAACGAATAAATTTCTTGATACAGAAACTATCCTGAAAATAGATCATCCAAATTTTTCCATAAATCCGACATAGCTCCGACGCAACTCCCAGTCTCCTCCCAGTCTCCTCCCACTCAACTATCACTTTGAATTGAGAAAGAAACAGAGAAGAAAATAAGATCATGAAAGCAAAACAAGTTTCCGGTAAAGGGGTTAATCGATTTACAGGTACGTTCAACACGAAAAAATTACTTCTTCAGTCGGCCACTTTTCTTGAGAGCCTGATCCAGTATCCACTGAATCTGCCCATTAACGCTTCGAAATTCATCGGCTGCCCATTTTTCGATGGCGTCCATCGTCTCCGAATCCAATCGAAGTGCAAAATTTTTGGTCGTCTTTTCTTTTTTTGCCATTTCATTCACTCCATTTCCTAACTTACCTCATGTTTTTGCACAGCAAAATTACGATGTCATTGATATAACGATCCGGTATTCAACACCGGCTGAGCCGATTCGTCAGCACAAAGCACAACTAAAAGATTGCTCACCATCGCTGCTTTTTTGTCCGAATCCAAATCCACGATATTTTCGTCCTCTATGCGCTCAAGCGCCATTTTCACCATGGTTACTGCACCTTCAACAATTTTTTCGCGTGCAGATATAATAGCTTCAGCCTGCTGACGTCGCAACATCACGGCTGCAATTTCGGGAGCATATGCCAAATAATTGATGCGGGCTTCCACAATGGTTATGCCCGACATGGCGAGTCTTTCGTTCAGTTCGTGCAACAAATCTTCGTTCACTTCATTTCCGCCCGATCGCAAGGTAATTTCATCGTCCGACACCACATTGTTGTCGTAAGCATAATGACCGGCCACTTGTCGCAATGCGGCATCGCTCTGCACACGCACAAAGTTTTCGAAAGCGTCCATTTTCTTTGCAACAGCACTTTTCATGGTAGTTCCCCTGCTTGCGTCGTTTGCCGCCATTGTTTGCGAATCGATTTCGAACATGGCCTTATACGTGTCCTGCAGTTTCCAAACCAGCACCAACCCGATCAATACCGGATTGCCCACCTTATCGTTCACTTTGATGGGTTCGATATTAAGGTTACGCGCCCGCATCGACACTTTTTTCTTCGTCATGAACGGATTGACCCAGAAGAATCCCGTATCTTTGAGTACTCCCCTGTATTTTCCGAAAAAGACCATGACCACAGCTTCATTGGGTTCGAGCATCGTAAAGCCGAACAGTAGAATAAACCAGCAAACCAACAGTACCACACCGGTTATGATGTAGGGCAAATCGTTTGTAGTTAAAAGCCAAATCGAAACTCCCAACCACACAAGCAAAACAAACAGCATAACAAATCCATTTGCTTTAAAACCGTTGAAATTCACTTCTTTTGTTTCCATTTTTGCAATTTATTTGATATTATTTTGATATCGCAAATATACAATATTTTTTATTTTCACAAACATTTCTCTTATTTTTTTCAATTTCTTTAAATCAAGACAATTAAGTTTGCACGAAATAAGAGAAAAATCGTATATTTGTAGTTCGATTTACAAAAAATCGATTCAGATTAATTAATTTGCAAAAGATCCTTTTATGAGCAAAGTACTTTACATTAAGGCAAACCCCAAACCGGAGAAACTCTCAAGGACATTTAAAATTTCAAATGTTTTCGTTGAAGCCTACAAACAGTTTCATCCCGAAGATGAGGTAGTTACTCTTGATTTATATCGCGAAAATATCGGATTCTTGACAGAAAAGGATGTATTGGCCCATTCGGATAAAACTGACGGTAGCCGGCAGAGCATCGGAGTAAAATACGCAAATCAATTTCGCGATTGCGACAAATATATTTTTGCAGAACCATTATGGAATTTGGGCATTCCGGCCATTCTGAAAGCCTATTTCGATTACATTACTCAGGTTGGCATCACATTCAAATATTCGCCCACAGGTCCGATTGGATTATGCTCGGGTAAAAAAGCCATCAACATCACTACACAAGGAGGCGCACATTCCGAAGATGCATCTTCAGCTCAGGAACACGGAAACAGCTATATCAAAACCATGCTGAATTTTTTTGGCATTGAGGACTACAAATGCATTTCTGCGAGCAAATTGGATATTATCGGGATGGATGTGGACGCAATTGTGAATAAAGCTATCGAGGAAGCGAAAGAATTGGCTAAAAGTTTCTAAAATAAACTGACTTTTAAAGATATATTAATGATGAGCGTTCGAAAGGGCGCTCATTTTTTGAATAAAAAGCTTGAATTGAACAAAAAACATTATCTTTGCACAGTGTTATTCACTCAAATTTAATCTGTTATTAACTAACTGCAAAGCACATTTTTCTCAATTCAAATGAAAAAACTTTTCTTAATTCCGCTAGCTGCCATGACATTATTTGCATGCAACAACGCCCAAAAATCGGATAAAACAACGGGCGAAAAAGGGAGTATTTTTTACTCCGAGTACGACACCCCATACGGCACTCCGCCATTCGACAGAATTACGGAAGACGATTATCGTCCGGCTTTTGCCTACGGTATGGAGCAACATATTCGCGAAATTGATTCCATCGCCAACAATTCAGAGCCACCTACCTTCGAAAATACCATCGTGGCACTTGACAATAGTGGGACGATTCTCGATCGCGTATCAGCGGTATTCTTCGGTTTGGAAGGTGCGGAGAAAACCGATACGATAGAACAAATCGCGAATGAAATCACGCCTAAACTCGCGGCTCACAACGACGATATTTTCTTAAACCAACAACTCTTCAATCGCATCAAAACACTATACGACGATACGGCCGGTCTGCATCTCACCACCGAACAATTTCAACTCCTCGACAAATACTACAAACGATTTGTCAGAGGCGGAATCTTACTCGACGAAAAATCGAAAGAGCGTCTCCGTGAAATCAATAAGGAACTCTCATCCCTCACCCAGGAATATGGAAATAATGTGTTGAAGGAAACGAACAATTACAAGTTGGTGATCGACAATAAAGCTGATCTTTCGGGGCTCCCAGAGGGAGTGATTGCTGCAGCCGCTGAAACGGCTAAAAATCAAGGACTCGACGGTAAATGGGTTTTCACGCTTCAAAAGCCCAGCTGGATTCCTTTTCTTCAATATGCAGACAATCGCGAACTGCGCGAAAAGTTGTATAAAGCCATGTACATGCGAGGCGACAACGACAACGAATTCGACAACAAGGAAATTGTCAACAAGATTGTCAACCTTCGCATCGAAAAAGCCAAACTCATGGGGTTCGACACTTATGCCGATTTTTCGTTGCAAGAGACAATGGCTAAAACGCCTCAAGCTGTTTACGATTTGCTGAACAGTATTTGGAAATACGCATTGCCTCAAGCCAAAAAGGAAGCAACGGAGCTACAAGCATTGATTGACCAAGAAGGCGGCAACTTTAAACTCGAATCTTGGGATTGGTGGTATTACACCGAAAAATTGCGCAAGCAAAAATACAATCTCGAAGAATCGGAGTTGAAACCCTATTTCAAAATGGAGAACGTACGCGAGGGCGTTTTCACGGTTGCCAACAAACTTTACGGATTGAACTTCAAGAAACTCAACAATATTCCTGTTTACAATCCTGAGGTCGAAACCTACGAAGTTACGGATGCCGACGGTTCGCATATCGCCATCTTCTATACCGATTATTTTCCGCGCTCGGGCAAAAGCGGCGGAGCCTGGATGAGCAACTTTCGCGATCAGCAAGTACTCAACGGAAAAGATATTCGTCCGTTGGTTTACAATGTAGGCAACTTTACCCGTCCGACAAACGACACCCCTTCTCTGCTTACGCTGGATGAGGTAGAGACAATGTTTCATGAGTTTGGTCATGCCCTGCACGGAATGCTTTCGAAAGTAAATTACAAAGGAGTTTCGGGAACGAGCGTATATCGCGATTTCGTAGAATTGCCTTCGCAAATCAACGAACATTGGGCTTTCCATCCCGAAGTACTTAAATTGTATGCCAAACATTACCAAACAGGTCAGACCATTCCCGATTCCTTGATCCAAAAAATTCAAGATGCAGCCAATTTCAATCAGGGATTCATAACGACCGAATTGGTGGCAGCTGCACTACTCGACATGGATTGGCACACACAAACTGCGCAGCAGAAATTCGACGTGCGCGAATTTGAGCAAAAATCCATGCAAAAGATCGGCCTCATTCCCGAAATTATTCCGCGTTATCGCAGCACTTATTTTACACATATCTTTAGCGGCGGATATTCGGCCGGTTATTACAGCTATTTATGGTCGGAAGTGCTTGATTCGGATGCATTCCAACCTTTTGCCGAAAAGGGAATTTTTGATCAGGCTACAGCCAAATCCTTCCGCGAAAATATTCTTTCGAAAGGAGGATCGGATGAACCGATGAAACTCTACATCCGTTATCGTGGGGCTGAACCCAATCCCATATATCTGCTTAAAAACAGAGGTTTTGTAAAATAATTTCGAAGAATTGTTTTACATGCCGTCAGGTTATCCAAAAAATAATCTGACGGTTTTGTCTTAAAAAAGACGAAAAAGACTTATATTTGCAGGCTTGAAATAGATAGCTATGGCATTAACGTTATGCCTCTGCCTTGAATACAATTCATAATATTGATTGATAGTAAATTACAATAATAACATAATTAAAAAGTAAAGCAAAATTCACATGTCGAACAAAGGATTTATCAAAGTTTTCAGTATTCTGCTTGCGCTTATTTCTCTGTATTATCTTTCTTTTACAATAGTAGGATGGCAATACGACAAAAAGGCGAACGAGTATGCAAAAGGAAACTTAGCCCTTAAGAATCAATATCTCGATTCATTATCCAGCGAAAAAGTCTATCTTGGATACACCCTCAAACAAATTCGGCAAAAAGAGATCGGATTAGGTCTCGACCTGAAAGGAGGTATGACGGTAACCCTCGAAGTTGATGCCGCTCAGGTATTGAGAGCTTTAGCCAATACCGACGATCCCGATTTCAACAAAGCGTTACAGGAGACCATTGCGCAAAACCGCAAAGGCAGCTCAACAGACTTTATTTCGCTATTCCAACAGAATTACGAAAGAATAGCACCTAACGGGAAACTGTCCAACATTTTCAGTATAACGATGGGTGGACGCATAAGCCCAACAGCTTCCAACGATGAAGTTATTGCCGTGCTGCGTCAGGAATTGGTTAGCGCTGCCGATAACTCTTTCAATGTACTGCGTACCCGTATCGACCGTTTTGGCGTGGTTTCTCCCAATATTCAAAAACTCGATCGCGCTGAGCGCATCCTGGTAGAGCTGCCCGGTATTACCGAACCCGACCGCGTTCGAAACCTTTTGCAGGGAAGTGCCAATCTCGAATTCTGGAAAACATATAATGTTAATGAGTTGGCTTCTTATTTTAGCCAAGTCAACCAACTTTCGGCCGAATTGGCTTCTTCGCTTCAAGGACAAACTCCTTCCGATACAACAGCAATTACGGCTGCCGATTCGGTTGTTTCCTGCGATTCTTTGCTTGCCAAGCTTCCTGCTACTTTGGAAAATGATTCCGCCGACGAAAAGTCATCCATACAAATTACAAAACCTCTGGTTCAATATTTTGTTCAACCATATTTCGCAATGAGCGGAGCTACAGGCCCGATTGTGGGTGCAGTTCATAAAAATGATACGGCCACAGTGAATTATCTTTTGAATCGTTATAAAGATATTTTCCCTGCCGATGTTCGCTTTAAATGGGGATTCAAACCTATCGATACACGTGAATCGGTATTCGAACTTTTTGCGCTGAAAGGCGATGGAACAAAACGTGGACCGGCTCTTGAAGGAGACGTGGTAACCAATGCTCGTGCCGATCAAGGACAACAAGGATCGGCATGGGAAGTAAGCATGACGATGAATTCGTCCGGCGCTACACGCTGGGCTACCATCACGGGAGCCGAAAAAGGTAAAAGCGTTGCAATCGTACTCGACGGTTATGTTTATTCCTATCCTCGAGTAAACGATCGTATCGAGGGAGGCCGATCTTCCATCACCGGCAACTTCACACTCGAGGAAGCGAAAGACTTGGAAAATGTGTTGAAGTCAGGCAAAATGAAAGCCGGCGTCCGAATTGTTCAAGAAGACGTAGTAGGACCATCTTTGGGTAGAGAAGCTATACAGGCCGGATTCATATCGTTTGTGATTGCTCTTCTCGTTCTGTTTGTTTTCACCTGTATGCTGTACGGAATTACTCCGGGCATGGTGATAAACGGAGCGCTGCTTGTGAACTTATTTTTTACGCTCGGTGCATTGGCGGCCTTCCAAGCCGTACTCACTCTTCCGGGTATTGCCGGTATGATTCTGTCTCTGGCTATGGCGGTGGATGCCAACGTGCTCATTAATGAGCGTATCAAGGAAGAACTCGCCGCCGGTAAAACACTTCGAAGGGCATTGGAAGACGGGTATAAGAATGCTTTCTCCGCAATCTTCGACTCGAACCTGACGACAATCATTACCGGAATCATTCTCGCCGTATTCAGCACAGGCGCGATTCGAGGATTCGCCATTACATTGATTATCGGTATTGTATCATCTTTCCTCACTGCCGTTTATCTTACCCGATTGGTGTATGAAAACCGTTTGGAAAAAGGGAAATGGACAAAACTTACATTTCAAACAGGTTTCTCAAAATTGATGTCGAGAGAATTCACTTTCAACTTTATTCATAACAGTCGAAAGGTTATTGCAGGGATAGGAATTTTCATCATCATAAGCATTATATCGCTCTTTGTCTTAAAGCTGAATACCGGTATCGATTTCACGGGTGGACGTAATTATGTCATACGTTTCGACCAGCCTGTTAAAACTGGAGATATCCAAAACGAGTTGGATCCTTATTTTGGCGAATCGGTAAGGGTAATTACTATCGGATCGAGCAATCAGGTACGCGTGTCCACGAACTTCCGAATCGACGATGATAGCGAAAACGTGGAACGCGAGTTGATCAGCTTGTTAGGTGAAGCATTGAAGGAATATATTGCACCGGACAAAACAATCGACGATTACGTATTGAGCTCGCAGAAAGTGGGCCCAAGCGTAGCGGAAGATATGTTGCAAAATGCCTCATTGGCATTGTTGATAGCCCTTATCTGTATGGGATTATACATCTTTATCAGGTTCAACAGCTGGGCTTTTTCGATGGGTACGATCGCAGCACTGGCCGTTGACGCATTCTCTGTTATCGGGTTGTACTCGCTGCTTTGGAAGATAATGCCCTTCTCGATGGAAATTGATCAAACTTTCGTAGCAGCTATACTTACGGTAGTCGGATACTCTATCAACGATAAGGTGGTGGTGTTTGATCGAATACGCGAATACACACAATTATATCCGAAACGGAGTTTGCTCTCACTCTTCAACGATTCGATGAATGCAACGCTCGCTCGAACCATAAACACGGGTTTAAGCACGATATTGGTTATCATCTGCATCATATTCTTCGGGGGAGAAGCTGTCCGTAGTTTCGTTTTTGCCATGCTTATTGGTATCGTGGTAGGGACAATTACCAGTTTGTTCGTTGCCGCTCCGGTAGCTTATCGAATCTTAGGGAAACAACAGATGAAAAAGGATCAAACGGAAGTAAAAAAATAACTTTCAGATTTAAAAATCATACTCTTTTATGTAAAACGGGGCTGTCTCAAAAGTAAGGACAGTCTCTTTTTTTAGTTGGGAAATATCATAAAAAACAGGGAAAAAACAGGATAAACGATTTGTGTAATTGCAAAATATTTTGTATTTTTATAGCTGAATATCAA
>Ga0208825_1001188_pt1 | contig 20813 bp, 19 predicted proteins | sample AD_UKC113_MetaG_FD_184450 | JGI IMG/M metagenome (GOLD analysis project Ga0208825, IMG submission 184450) | Active sludge microbial communities of municipal wastewater-treating anaerobic digesters from Hong Kong - AD_UKC113_MetaG (SPAdes)... | ecosystem: Engineered > Bioreactor > Anaerobic >...
TGCTCTATCAAGCTCCACAACAAACCGAGGAAGATCAACTCCATTTGAAGAATCTACGAGAACTCTTCCACATCAATGAAGATGAACATTTATCAATTGTAAAACGAATTACGAAAGAGCTTGGACTACCAGACGAAACAGCGGTTATTATTGCCATTGATGATGATCCCGCGATTCGAATGTACATCGATCATATTCTCAAACGCACGTACAAAACGGTTATTACAAGCGTCAATGCGGAAAGCGCTATTGTCGAAATTCAAAAAACCCCGCCATCGCTTATTATTAGCGACGTAAATCTCGGTACTGGCGTGATGAGCGGTTTTACATTTTTTGAAAAAGTTCGAAATGGAGAATATGGAGAATCTCTCAAAAATCTTCCGCTCATTCTCATTAGTTCTATGGAAGATGAATTTTTCCTCCGAAGCGCTCGTCAGTTAAAAGTCAAAACATACATTACAAAACCATTTACAAAGGAACAGCTGGAGACGGCAGTAAAAGAAGCGCTCGCCTAATTCTTATTTTGTTGAATAATGCCAATAGAATAGTGGCTTCGATATGAGCTATCGCTCACCTCAGCCGTCGTCGGGATTTCGGTTGCCGAGTAGCCGTAAGGCGTATCGAGGCAACACTCTGCAAGTTTCAAAAACTTAATTTTGGGTAGAAGCTTTCGCTTCCCCTATTTCTTCTCTTCTACTTGTCAAAGATACCCGGAAAATTTGTTGGATTGTACGCTCTACCGCAATGGAATACGGTAGCGAAGCGTAACGCCCCCATTCAGTTGAGTAGAAACATCGAAGTCGTACAGCGTTGCGCCGACGTAAGCATCGACAATATTAAGGATATAGGTAAGAGCAAGGTAGAGTGTAAACTCATCTCGTTTGTCGTGGTAGTAATCGCGTGTACTCTTGTAAAAAGTATTCCCGATGTGTGAAATCGTATCCTGTTCTACGGAAAGTCGGTATTGCTCTCTGAAATCTTTATAATATGAATCTGCTTTGTGATACTGCGAGTAAAAGAAAGCGCCGCATCCCCAGATAATTGGAATCGTATAATATCGCTTTGCATATACCTGACCGGCTCCCGGAAGAGCGGCGGAAAGCGCAATTGCAAGCTTACCGGATTTCGGTTGACGAAGAACAGGCGAAACTTGTTGCGGCTGTGTTGCTTTGATTGAGTCCGAAACGATTTCTAAATGATAAATTGCATCCTGACTCAAGAGAGAGGATGAAAATTCAAAGCACAAAATGGCAAAAAGAATTGTGTATCGTAGTAAGCGCTTCACGATTATTCAACAATTGCTACAACTTCTATTTCAACGAGCGCATCTTTTGGAAGACGAGAGACCTCAACCGTCGAGCGAGCTGGCGCTAACGTATCGAAGTATTTTGCATACACTTCGTTCATCGCTGCAAAATCATTCATATCTTGTAAGAAAACAGTTGTTTTGATAACATTTTTGAACGACGATCCTCCAGCCGCTAGAATTTCTCCAAGATTGTGGAGCGCCTGTTCTGTTTGTTCTTTAATTGTAGAGCCAACGATCGTGTTTGTTTGCGGATGAAGCGGAATTTGACCTGCAGTGTACAGAAACTTATTATCAACAAGAATAGCCTGTGAATATGGACCTACCGCGGGCGGTGCATTCGGTGTAAAGATAACTCTAAGCGACATTCTGTTTTTTATCCTCTTAAGGTTGAGATCATTATCTTTTTTATTGGCGTTTGTTCCCTGCAGAAAATAATTCAAAGAGTCGTTCAAAATCATCGAGCGAATAGAATTCGATAATGATCTCGCCTTTTCCATCGCCTTTGTTTTGAACGCGAACTTTTGTTCCTAGAAGCTCTCGAAGTTGTCCTTCAAGGTGCTCTAACTCTCCGCCATTTTCTGTTCGATGAGCCTGCGAACCACTCTTTGCGTTATGCTTTCCAATATTTCGTACAAGATCTTCAACTTTACGGACCGAGAGCCCTTCCGCTACAATTTTTTCATAAAGACGAAGTTGAGTCCGTTCGTTTGGAAGATTGATAAGAGCGCGAGCATGTCCAGTTGTAATTTTATTTTTACGAAGCCCTTCCTGAATTTTCTGCGGAAGCTTCAATAAGCGAAGAAAATTCGTTACTGTTGTCCGATCTTTCCCAACGCGTTTCGCAATTTCATCCTGCGATAAGTGGCACTCATCAATGAGACGTTGGTATGCAACGGCGATTTCCATCGGATTGAGTAACTCTCGCTGAATATTTTCCACGAGAGCAAGTTCCAGCATTTCCTCGTCTGTTGCTATGTTGATGATATATGCCGGAATAGCTTTTAGACGAGCCATCTGTGCAGCGCGAAGTCGTCGTTCGCCCGATATCAACTGATAGCCGCTGCTTATTCGGCGCACGGTTACAGGTTGAATAATTCCTTTCTCTCGTATTGAATTTGCTAATTCTTCCAGCGATGACTGGTCAAAATCTGTTCGGGGTTGAAATGGATTCGGCTGAATTCTCTCGAGTTCGATTGTTGCGATAATACCATTCTCACCCGTATCTCGCTTCAGAGTGGAATCATGGATATTGATTTCTGGAAGCTGTGATTTGGGAATGAGAGCATCGAGCCCGCGACCTAAAACTGATTTCTTTGGCACATTCATAGCTGTTATTGAACCCTCTCATGAATTACTGAATCGAGGGCAAAGAATTTATTATTCGCTAAAACTTCTTTTGCCAGCTCCATATAGTGGCGTGTTCCAGTGCAAATTGCATCGTAGAGAATAATCGGCTTCCCAAAACTTGGCGCTTCGCTCAGTCTAATGTTGCGCGAAATAATCGTATTGAAAACTTTTTTCCCAAAGTACCGCTTCACTTCATCAACAATTTGATTGGAGAGCCGCAGCCGTGAGTCGTACATTGTCAAAAGAACGCCTTCGATATCAAGATTCGGATTTAATTCTCGCTTCACCATATTGATTGTATTGAATAATTGTCCCAGCCCTTCCAGTGCAAAGTATTCGCACTGGACAGGAATTAAAACAGAATCTGCCGCGGTGAGCGCATTGAGCGTAAGCAATCCAAGCGATGGTGGACAATCAATAATAATAAAGTCGAAACGATCGCGAATCTCGCGTAGCGCCGTTGAAAGAAGTTGTTCGCGTGAATCTTTCTCAACTAATTCAACTTCCGCTCCAACTAGATTGATGTTTGCAGGAATAAGAGAAAGGAACGGCATTTGTGTTGGCTGAATTGCCTCCGATGCCGTGATGTCGCCAATGAGTACCTCGTACATTGTTTTACCTTTTGGTCCCACCGAACCAACTCCACTTGTCGTATTTGCCTGCGGATCATTATCAACAAGCAGAACTTGCTTTTCCGCAGCAGCAAGCGATGCGGCTAAATTAATTGCGGTTGTTGTTTTTCCAACTCCGCCTTTCTGGTTTGCAATGACGATTGTCTTTCCCACGTTTTTTATAGTATCCATTTTTGAAAAATATACCGCTTTTTCTATAGCTGTGCAATTCTATTTTTTATTCGCTTGAATGTTGCGGCGACTTTTGTTAATTACTATTCGATGACGCCAACAATTTCAGGACATAGTGAGTTCAACGTCCTTACGCCTCTTGAGGGTTATGCTCTGTGGGCAATTTCAGCCGAACCTCTTGCAGGCCGGCTGAAATCCATTCTTCATACATTGAGCCACCGATATAACACGACATTGTTTCCTCCACACATTACGATATTAAGCGTCAAAGTTGGAGATAAAGAACAATTGAAAGCACATTGTAAGGCACTGGCAAATTCGTTTTCTTCTTTTGATATTTGCTTCGATAAAATTGGTGAATCCGATTCTGTGTACCGCTGTCTTTATCTTCTTCCAAACCAGAGCGATGATTTATACAATCTTCACAACTGCGCAAAAAGAATTTTGTCTTTAAATGAACCTGACAATTATTTTCCACACCTTAGTCTCATCTATGGCGCTATACCGCAGCAGGAAAAAGAAAATGTAAAGAAAGTACTTCAACAAATATTGCCATTGGAAGGAACAATAAATTCTCTTGCGCTCTGGTCGATCAATGAAACTCCTGAACAATGGAGAGAACTTGCGATTTTTCCATTGCGTGCCGTCCATTAAGATTACCATACAGAGTTTGCGCTGGCGCTTGTGATTTTTTTACTTGCAAACTATTGTTCGACTTGTTACTTTACCTGCAAAAGATTATGGGGTACTATGAAAAAAGTTCTTTTCTTCTTCATCCTCGTATTTTTTGCCTGCAATCCTCTCTTTGCAAGGCAACTACCACAAGAACACACGGGGGATATCTCTGTAAGCGAATTCCGTACGCTTCCACATTTTCCTCCAATGAATCAAGACTCGACGCTTGTTTGCTGGAGCTTTGCGACAACATCGTTCCTTGAATCGGAAATGATGCGACTTGGCAAACCTCCTGTTCAATTATCGGTAATGTACTTCGTGTATTATCGGCTGCTCGAAAAATGTCGCTCGATTCTTACAAATCATTCTCCAGAGCATTTTTCATCGGGAGATTTATTTACTGGCGTTATGGATATAGTATCCACGCACGGAATTGTACCTGCAAGCGCATACGAAGGCAAGAAATCGTCAACAACATGCTATGTTCATACGCATCTTTACGAACAGATTGATTCCTTACTGACCGATGCAATAAAAAACAATGAGCAAGATACGGCAAAGGTACTAACTCAGGTTGAAAATATTCTAAAAAGATATCTAGGCGCGCCGCCATCTCATTTTAACTATGAAGGGAACATATACACGCCAATTTTATTTCGTGATTCTGTTGTAGGATTGCCGTGGAATGCGTACGTTGCAGTAACGTCGTTTGGATATGCTCCTTATTTTCAATTTATTGAATTAAAGGTACCAGATAATTGGAAGCACAGCGCTCGTTACTTCAATGCGCCGATAGAATTTTTCTTGGGAGCAATTCGTGAAGCGGTTGTAAATGGATTCACTGTTGTTATCGACGCCGACATCACTGAACCATCGTATATCGAAACGAAACAATGGTGCGTTGTACCGAATGCAACCAGAATAGATTGGAAACAAAAAGCAAGCGAACGCGACCGAATGTTTGCCAATGGAGAAACTACCGATGACCATTTGATGCATATTGTTGGCTACACACAGAAAAACGGAAACGACTGGTACCTTGCAAAAGATTCCTGGCACACAGCTTGGGAAGGACCAGGAAAAGGATATATGATGATTCACTCGTCGTACATAGAGTACAAATCGCTTGCATTCTACACCCATAAGAATGCTCTTCCATCGCTTTGGGAATTTATGGAAAGTAAAAAATATTAAGGTAGAAGAAATTTTCATTTTAGATTATTGATATGAATAGACAGATTTTAATTATTGACGATGACGAAAATGTACGGCTAGGCCTTCGCATGCTCCTGATCAGTGAGGGTTACAATGTTCTCGAAGCGAAAAATGGGAACGAAGCTCTTGCTCTAATGGAATCAAAAAAACCGGATGTAATTCTTTGTGATGTTGAAATGCCAATTATGGATGGTTTCGAGTTCCGAAGAATTCTCCTTCAGAACCCTGAGTTTGCACTCATACCATTTTTTTTCCTCACTGGACACACATCAATTTCAGAAACAATATATGGGTTGGATTTAGATGCCGACGATTACATTCAGAAAAATGTCAATGCAGCGGTACTTCGCAAGAAGATCGAACTCGCCATAAAAAAACGCCAGCTTGAGCAGCAAGCAGCAATTGACGCATTGGCTGAAGCGTCGCTCTCGACGAATTTGCAATTACTTCCTAAAACACCGCCGAACGTCCCCGGCTACTCGATTTTGCAAGCATACCATGCTTACCGTGATACCCCTGGCGGCGACTTCTTTGATTATATCACCATCTCCAATGATACGACATTTGTTGTTATTGGCGATGTGATGGGAAAGCAGTGGAAAGCATGGATGTTTGCTCAAGCTTACATTGCCTACGTGCGCTCTACTATTCGTACGCTTGCGAATATTGATTCTCAGAAAGTTACTCCAGCTTTTATCCTCACTCAGCTCAATTCTATACTTTGCAATGATGAGAAAACAGTCGACGTACTTTGTACTCTCGCAATTGCTCAACTCCATCATCGCTCCAAAGATGTTGTGTATGGAAGCGCCGCACACGTACCGGCTTTACTTCTCTCCGCGTCAAAAGATGTTCCGCAAGAAATTGATCATGGCGCGGCTCCTATTGGTCATAATCCAACGACACAGTATACAGATTATTCTTTCTCGATGGAAAAAGGAGATACTCTTCTTTTGCTTACCGATGGAATTACAGAAGCTTCCGCTAGTAATGGTACTGATTACAGCGAAGAGCAATTACCAAAAAAATTCGTCGAGAATAGAAATGACGAACAACTTGCCGAACATCTCTATCAAAGCGCTCTCGTCTTTACAGGAAAAAATGAATCGGATGACGATGCAACCATTATTGTCATCCGTAGAAATATGATATAAATTCAAATTTCGTTTCCTTTAGCTCTAATTATGCAGTTAGAAACAAGAAAAAATATTTCTAACAAGAGATGCAATTTATCAAGGTGTTTGTTCTTTTCTCTTGAAAGAAAACGAACAAAAGGTTACCCAAAATGTGCACAGGAAAAATTTACATCAATTGAATTATCATTAGTTCATAGTTTGAGTTTAAGATTCAAAAAAATATGGATAAAACATTGGCTCACTTCGTTGCACAAAATTAACTTGTCTCGCTGAAAGCGCGAGCCTCAAACAGAATTTTGTGCGGATGCTTCGTTCGCCTTGTTTTACATACCATATTTTTCTTAGGTCGGTTTTCCCAAAAATGGAGAGCCGTTGCCTCGATACGCTCTCCGAGCTACTCGGCAACCGATTCTCTGACGGTGGCTGAGTAGAGCGATAGCTCGTATCGAAGCCACCATTTTGGTTATTTTTTCTTTCGCCTATTTCATTATTTTACTTCATCTTATACCTCTACTGTTAACGTTATAGCATAATCCGGGTACAAGACTTCTGCATATTCCAACATTTTTATCCCTCTTGTAGAAGTTACAAAGAACTTCGCCATGGAGACGGAAATCCCTGTTGTATCAAATTCCATAATTCATTGAAATTACAAGAGTTAGCGCTTTTACTATTATCGCTTAGACTATGATTTTTTTGGCACGTTGAATGAATCAATCTCTTATAGAAAGAGTGAAAGGGAACGACAATGAAACGGATATTAACAATAGCAATAGCAATCATCGTTGGAACAGCAATTACTTTTGCTGGCGATAATACTCTAACCATTACCAAAACATCCTCGACAAAAGCTGCCGTCATCCTTAAGAACGTTGAACCAGTCGCTGGATTACAATTTACCATTCAGGCTTCATCCAATCTCGTCCTTCAGAAACCAGAACGCTCCGAGCGTACCGTTTCTTCCGATTGGACCGTTGCGTCCTACATTGTCAATGATACGGTTGTCAACGTTGTGATTGTCAGCCTTAGTCAGACGCTCTTTGAAGCAGGCGCTGGCATGCTTCTCGAACTCGCCTTCGCCGAAACAGACTACAGTGATGAAAGCGCTATTGCGCTTGTCAATGTTAAAGTAGCAAATCCAAAAGCAGAGAAAGTATCCGTTGATGTCGAAAATATTCGCTGGAATAATGCAAAACCAATAGCGCAGGAAGAAGAAGATTTCTTCGAATTGGTTCCAAACTATCCCAATCCCTTTAACCCAGAAACACGGATTAGCTACGTCTTAAAGAAACCTGCACACGTGAAATTAACGGTCTATGATATTCAAGGACGGGAAATCGAGTGCTTAGTCGATAAGGATCATAACGCTGGCGAGTACACTGAACGATGGAATGCTTTAGAAAGCAGGCGAAATCTTGCATCGGGTATTTACTTCGCTCAGCTTCTTGTCGATGGGCACAGTGTAACGCAGAAGATGATGTTAGCAAAATAATTCTCCCCGCAGTTCCCCCCAAAACATCTGTGGGTCAGCCTCCCCCACAGATAGAAAGAGCCCAGTTGGTGGCTGGGCTCTTTGCCTTTTAAATGTTTCTGAATTAACTATGGAATAAATAAAAAAGTCGCTGGGCGAGGGGAGGTTTTAAACCCAGCGACTATAATTGCGTACGGTGTGGGGTACCGAACGCTGTTTTTATTATAATATTCAAAATGGAAAAAATCAATTGCCATAACAAAAATTTTTGAGCCAAAAACATCATGTGATCTTTATCACATCTTCTTAATTTCTGGGAATGAGGTTCTTCTCTGCACTATATAATTTTTTTAAGTATATCCCAAATTTACTACGGTAAGCTATTCCCTCTTATTCTTCAACAGAGAATAAAAAGCTCAAATGGTAATTGTCGTATTTTCAATAGCAGCTTCACATTCAAATTTATATCCACGGCTCTTGATCTCTTTTTTACACTTTTTCAATATTTCATCAACTTTATCATCGCTATGATTTTGGTCGTGGTGAAAAAGAAAGAGCCGTTTTACGTTTGCTTCTGCAGCAACGCGGAGCGTAAAGAGATAGTCGGAATGTCCCCAACCCACACGATCATAATATTCTTCTGGAGTATAGGTTGTATCGTGGATGAGAACATCTGCAGAATTGCAGAAGTCAAAAATCCTTTGATTAGGATCTCCTGAAGAGGTAAGAAATTTTTCTTTCACTTTATGTTCAAAGTTCGTAAGTGATTCCGCTACAGCTCGATCGAACGGCTCATTATCGCTAATATAGACCAACGTCTTTCCCTTATACTCCAACCGATATCCAACAGTAAAACCAGGATGATTCACAAAAATCATTTTAGCAGTTGCATCGTAAATTTTTAACTCACCTTCTTCTTTGATTGGTATAAAATTGATGTTAGCTTTTAGATCGTGGAGCTGAACCGGAAAATAAATTCTATTCATTTGTTCGGCAATAATTTCACTTAAAGATTTTTCTGGCCGTTCAGTACCAATAATAGTTAGTTCATTACCAGGAATAAATGCCGGTTTAAAAAATGGAAAGCCTTGAATATGATCCCAGTGTGGATGGGAGATGAGCAAATAACCGTTGACCGATTCTCCTTTATTGATAAGATCATCGCCAAAATTTCTAATACCAGTCCCTGCATCTAAAATAATAAGGCGATCACCATCTAAACGCAACTCTATGGAAGGAGTGTTGCCTCCATATCGAACTGTATGTTTCCCTGGAGTTGGAATTGATCCTCGAACACCCCAAAACGTTAGCGTCATCATAATTACACTCCCTTTCCTTGTCTTATAGCGCTAGCATAATCAATATAATGTTGAGATGATTGAATAATTGATTGCTTCTCATCTTCTGTCAATTGCCTTTTTATAGTACCTGGAACGCCAGCAATGAGTACGTTATCTGGTACTTCAAATTTTTCTAACACCACTGTACCCGCGGCTATAATCACATTATTTCCAATGGTCGCTCCATCAAGTATAATTGATCCCATTCCGATTAACGAGTAATTACCAATTTTGCAACCGTGAAGAATTGCTCCATGTCCAATAGTATTGTACGAGCCAATTTGGACAGGGTACTTATCCTGCGTCACATGAAGCATTGAAAGGTCTTGAATGTTTGTACCCTCACCAATGTAAATGCTATTGATATCCCCTCTTAACACCGAATTGAACCAGACGCTACAATTTCGTTCTATCTTAACATCACCAATAATCCGTACACCATCAGCAAGAAAAACGCTCGAATGAATTTGTGGACTTTTATTGCAATAAGGTTGAAGAGTAACCATTACTTACTCCAGCGTGGTGGTTCCCAATTTTCCCTATTCCACTTCCGAAGTTCAACTCGAACACTCCCCAATATGACCTTTAGCCGAGCGGTAATTGGTACTGCAGCGCAATCGTTACTAAACCAACCTTCAAATCCACCAGACAATCCAAAGATTCCTGTAAAATCTGCCACGCCGCGGAAATGGACACAATCAATAGGATAATCAACTTCATCAATTTTTACTTTTTTGGATTCATTAAAGAAATGGAAATCAGTTTTTCGTTCGCTATTTTCAATACAAGTTGGAACCGTCGTATCAGCTTGTTGATGCACATTTGCACGTGCGAAGTAAAACAAGGACAAGCCATCTTGAGATTTCTGACTAATCAAAACTGTATCCCTTTCGTACGGGTGAAGAGAACCATTTTTCGTTTTCTTTCCTTTTTCGAAATACATTTTTTGTGAATGGTAATCAAAAATCATTCGCTGATAAGATATTTCTTTATTGGAACTATCTTCTCCACTCCACTCGTAAGAAAATACATCTTTATCCATAAGAGTAAAGAAGTGCACGTGGAGATTAACAAGCCACGATAAGGATGGATTTGAATCAATGTACGCAGCAGCCCGATATGCTACTTTTCCATTGTGAACGGTTCGATCAAGAATCTTTAGCCGAATTGTTCCAATGTTAAACAAAGAATAATGAACGCTGTACTCCAATTCCTCTCCTACCTGCAGCATCGATTCTGGGTTTTGGACTGACGATTTAGCTTCTGCAGAAAAGACAATACCAAGCATTCCAAAAAATATAGCAACAGCCGCTCCTAATTGGAATGATATCTTCTTCAAAAGTTTAAAGAAGATTGTTCTCATTTCTGTCGCAAAAGAACACTCAGTATTTATAAATTCAAGGAATGATTTACTGTTTACCATTGGATAGTTTCGCCATTTTTTCTGCTTCAGGGAATAATGTTAGCGCTTTTTGCATTTGAGTATCGACATCTAAAATCACCGAAATATATCCTTCAAAACCAAATAACCATTGCGCTATATGTGCTTTTATCCATGATTTAATAAGCGCTTTATCTTTTTCGTATTCTTTTTCGTCAATTTTAATTTCTTTGGCTTCAACCATTTTCCTAAAATCATTCAACATCTCATTGGAAACTGTAAATTGTTTCTTAAACGCTTCTACATCTTTTCCATATTTTTGGCGAAGCGATGCGCCAGGACCTTCGACATAGGATTTCGAAAAATCATAAAATATGTTTCGGCGAAATATCGTCTGGACAAGTCCGGTAACATTCCCTGATTTAACAATATAATCCGGCGTAATTCCTCCGCCACCAACGACGGTACGTCCACCAAATGTCTTAAACTTCGGAACGGTTGAATCCGCTTTTTCATCGTGAGTATGAGAAATATTCTCTCCTTCCTCTTCATCACGCTGGAAAGCTTCGAGTTGGTATTGCATCTTGTCCTTTCCTTCATAAGGCCTTTGAATGAGTCTGCCGCTTGGCGTGTAGTACCGCGCTACAGTAAGACGAAACGCCGAACCATCGCTCAACGGAATTTGACGCTGCACGAGTCCTTTCCCAAATGTTACTTCTCCAACAATCAATCCTCGATCCCAATCCTGTATTGCGCCAGCAACAATCTCGCTTGCGCTTGCGGATGCATTATTGACGAGCAGAATAAGAGGAATCGACTCATAAGGATCTCCCGATTGTGCATAGTAACTTTCTTCAAATTCAGGACGGCGTCCTTTTGTATAGACAATCGTACGAGGTTTGTTCGCTGTTCCACCAGAGAGGAACTGGTCAGCCATCAAGTAAGCCTCCTCAAGATATCCACCGCCATTATCCCGAAGATCAAGAACAAGTTTTTTCATTCCTTGCGAAGAAAGTTTACGCATTGCATTTTCAAATTCTTCGTGTGTAGTTTCCTTAAACTGATTGACACGAATATATCCCACGTTTTCATCCAGCATCAATGCGGCATCGATACTGTAAATTGAAATAACGTCTCGAATAATTTCAAAATCAAGTAATTGATCCACACCCGGACGACGAATGGTAACTTTAACTTTAGTTCCTTTCGGTCCACGTAAACTTTTCATCACCATATCGTCGGTAAATTTTATTGATGAAGAATCATTGATCTTTACAATGCGATCATTCGAAAGAATTCCCATACGAGCAGATGGACCTCCAGCAATTGGCTCAATCACAGTTATAGTATCATTGATGACCCGGAATGCTATTCCGACGCCTTCAAATTTACCTTTAAATTCTTCAACAACTTTTTCATACTGTTTTGGCGGAATGTAGACTGAATGGGGATCGAGAGAATCGAGCATCCCGACGATTGCAGCTTCTGTCAGTTTTCCGGTGTTAACTTCATCGACATAATTCTTATCGATAAAGCTGAGAATATCGCCAAACTTTTTAATCTGATTGTAAATTGAATCAGCTGAAAATAATTTTCCAATGCCTGCGCCGAGCATAAGACACAGAAGCATTAGTATCGAAACTGTAATCAGTGAAAATCTTTTTTTCATAGCATAGTTCCTTATGAAAGAAAAACTTATGTTCCTTTGCCGTTTTTTTTCGGCGTCGTTCGTCATAGTCATCTCCCTTGTATTGTTTTGCCCAACTGCCCTTTTTGTTTCAAAAACAATACCAAAAACTTACACGTTGTTTTTCATTTTAAATAATAAATGGATAAGAAGCTAATTCCTTATAAAACTCTCTTCATTGATAGGAAATTATTCAGGCTTCATTTGTGGAAATAAAATAACATCCCGTATTGATTCCTGGTTCGTTAATAACATCGTCAGACGGTCGACTCCAATTCCAAGACCTGCGGTAGGCGGCATTCCATATTCCAACGCTCGAATGTAATCTTCGTCGAGTACTTGAGCTTCCATGTCGCCTCGCGCTCGTAATTTCATTTGCTCCTCAAATCGTGCACGTTGGTCGATCGGATCATTTAATTCAGAAAAAGCATTACAGAGTTCTTTCCCATTGACGATAAGTTCAAAGCGCTCGACAACGCCAGGTTTTGTTCGATGTTTCTTCGCCAGCGGCGACATTTCTATTGGATAATCTGTGATAAATGTCGGCTGAAGAAGCAGAGGTTCGACTTTCTCGCTGAAAATTTCATCGATAATCGTTCCACTGCCCGCTGATGGTTCAACTTCAATGTTGAGTTCTTTTACAATTGCTCTCAATTCATTTTCCGACGCGCCTTCTATATTCTTCCCGGTAAATTCTTTGATTGCTTCGAACATTGAAAAGCGTTTCCATGGCGGCGTAAAATCTATTTCACGTCCATTGATATTTACACGCGTCGATCCGTTGACTGCAAGAGCAACAGTTGAAATAAGTTCTTCTACAAAAGACATCATCCATTGATAATCTTTATATGCAACGTACACCTCAAACATTGTAAACTCTGGATTATGGGCTCTATCCATTCCTTCGTTACGGAAATCCTTTCCAATTTCATAGACGCCATCGAAGCCGCCAACAATCAAGCGCTTGAGGTAAAGCTCATCGGCAATACGTAGAAATAAATCAATATCGAGAGCATTGTGATGCGTGATGAACGGGCGTGCAGATGCTCCTCCATACAACGGCTGAAGAATTGGCGTCTCAACCTCGAGATAGCCGCGTTCATCACAGAACTTGCGAATAGCATTGATGATTTTAGCTCGCTTCAAAAAAACCTGACGAACATCTGGATTCACAATAAGGTCAACATACCGCTGACGATATCGAAGCTCTTTATCAGAAAAAGGATCGTAAACAATTTTATTTCCGTGCTCGTCTAATTTTTCTTTTACAACCGGCAGTGGACGGAGAGATTTTGCAAGTAACTCCAATTTTTGAGCGTGGATTGTTATTTCTCCCATCTTCGTACGGAAGACAAATCCTTCGACGCCAATAATATCGCCAATATCCATAAGTTTGAACGCATCGTACATTTGTCCAATGTCATCCTTCTTGAGATAAATTTGGATTTTCCCATGTGAATCCTGAATGTGGCAGAACGATGCTTTTCCCATTCGACGGAGCGACATAATTCGTCCAGCCACAGCGACAGTTCTTGGCGGCTCATTCTCATTGTATGATTCAATGATCTCATGCGAAAACGCATTACGAGGAAATTCATAAGCGTATGGATTGACGTTCATTTCAAGGAGCCGTTGCAATTCCTCACGGCGCCGAAGCATTAGGTCGTTTAATTCTTGTTGCTCTGAGTTATCGTGTATTTGTTCATTCATTATATTTCTTCATAAATTAGTTTTACAAAAGATGAAGTTTTGAGGGAGCGCATCGTTCATAGAGTCCGCTCAATTCACATAATCGATTTCCTAAGTACGGCGGAACTTGATCCCAACTAAATCGCCAACGCCAATTCCCCTCGACTGTGCCAGGTGTATTCATTCGTGCAGAGGAATCCAGTCCAAGCACATCCTGAAAAGGAATGAGAGCAAAATCAGCAATCGACATCAGTGCAAGACGGATGAGATCCCAGTGAATTTCATGTCCATCGGTCTGGCAATATCTTCGTACAAAATCTCGTTCATGTTCAGAAGCTTTACTGTACCATCCTCGAGTTGTATCATTGTCGTGCGTTCCGGTATAAACAATCGTATTGCGTTCGTAGCGGTGCGGTAAATATTCATTATCGGTCCCTCCGCCAAAAGCAAATTGAAGAACGCGCATACCAGGATAGCCAAGTTTCTTTCGTAAGGCATGAACTTCTTTTGTTATGATTCCAAGATCTTCTGCAATAATTTGCAGAGATTTGCATTGCTGTTGAACAGCCTTAAAAAATTTTTCACCGGGTCCTTTTCTCCACACGCCATTGACCGCAGTTTCTTCTTCAGCGGGAATTTCCCAGTAGGATTCAAAACCTCTAAAATGATCGATTCGAATAATATCATACAATTCAAGAACTTTCTTGAATCTTGAAATCCACCATGCATAACCACTGGATTCCATCACATCCCAACGATACAATGGATTTCCCCAGCGCTGTCCTGTGTTACTAAAGTAATCTGGTGGAACACCCGCGACAAAAGTTGGATTACCATCTTCATCTAAATAAAATAGATGTTGATTTGCCCAAACATCAGCGCTATGGTGTGCAACAAAAATGGGAAGATCGCCAATAATTTGTATCCCTCGTTCGTTTGCATAGCTTTTTAATTTTTTGAATTGACGAAAGAAATTCCATTGTATGAATTTATGGAAATCAATCTGCTGCTGAAATTCCTTCGTAGCTTTTTCTAAAGCGCTCTTCTCACGCCGAACAAGCGAAGACTCCCACGAAGTCCATTCGATTCCTTCGTATTGTTCATTCAACGATTGAAAAAGAGAATAATCTTCGAGCCAGTAAGATTCCCTTGAACAGAATTCTTCAAAGCTATAGTGAAGCGAGGTACGTTGTATACGAAAATTTTGTGAGGCTTTTCTAAGAAGATTCATCTTAACCGAGGTAACTCGCTCATAGTCCACTTGATGAGGATTATTTTCAGAAAATTGTAAATCAGATTCCGAAAGCCAGCCTTGCTCTTTAAGCTCCACCAAATCAATGAATAGCGGCTCTGTCGCAAAAGCTGAAAGCGCCATATACGGAGAATTGCCATATCCAATTGGACACAACGGCAACAATTGCCACAACGACTGTCCAGCGTCAACAAGCCAATCTACAAAATGATATGCAGAACCGCCGACATCGCCGATACCAAACATTCCTGGCAAAGATGAAAGATGTAATAGAATACCGCTTGACCGATGTAGTTCCATTGAAATTTGCTTTGTCTTTTATTGTTTATTGTATATTAGTCAAAGAATAGATTCGTTTCACTTCCTCGTTTGTAAGGAAACGCCATTTCCCACGCGGCACGCCAATCGGAGTCAATCCTGCAAAACCAGCTCTGTCCAATTGTTTTACATCGTAACCGAGAGCTTCGAACATACGACGTACTTCCCTATTTCTTCCTTCGCAAATAGTGATGAGTACTTTTCTTCGTTTAGAGCCTTGAATAATATCGGCTGAAAGAGCTTTAGCAATTCCATCTTCTAAATGAACGCCTCTCTTCAATCGCCTTAGAGCTTCATCTGTGATTTGTTTATCGAGTGTAACGCGATACATTTTTTCAATTTTATATTTTGGATGAAGTAAAGCATTCGCAAAATCGCCATCGTTCGTAAAGAGAAGAACTCCGGTGGTATTCCGATCCAATCGTCCGACAGGATATACGCGATATTTAGTTTTTAGATAATCCATTACCGTTGTTCTTCCTCGCTCATCCTGCATTGTCGTTATGGCATCTTTTGGTTTATTCATTAAGATATAAATTTTCTTTTCAACGCTTGCTACCGGTTTTCCGTTAACCGTAACCTTATCATTTTCGGGATCGATCTTGACGCCTAATTCAGTTACAACTTTTCCATTCACTCGCACTACGCCGCTGCTTATTAACTCATCGCATTTCCTCCGCGATGCAACACCTGCCATTGCAAGGAATCGATTTAATCGAATATTTTCTTTATGAAGCCTTGAATTTTTTCTTTCCATACTTTCCATCGGGATTTTTGTTTATCGGGTTCTGAAGGTTGTGAAATTTCTGGAACGGCGTATTCATTGGATACGTTATTTTCAAAAGCATTTTCGACTGTTCCCTCTAATCCAATCGGCTCTGAAGTCGTTAATTGTTCCTGCTCTTTAACATCTAAATTATCAGGAATATTTTTTTCTGCTAACACGCTTGAACTGAGAGCCTCGTTATTGTCTTCTGAATGCGTATCCGAAACATTTGTTTCATTTTGTTCTATAGCCGCATTTTGAATTTGGGAAATATTATTTTCTCCTGTATTCCCTGCTTGAATATCCTTTGTTGTATTCTCTGATGTCTCAGGTTCGGAAGATAACGGTACCGCTGAATTAGTCCCTTCAGAAAAATCAATCTGTTCTTGAGGAGAGTTCTCATTTTCGGTTCTATGGAGAATGCGAATTTCGCGAATACGCTTTCGTGTAAAAATCTGAGCTCCTTTTTGTTCAAGCTCGGCTTTTTTCTTTGGAATATGAGGCAGTCGAGATTTAAATTCTTCCTGTTCTTTCTTCATTGCTTCAGCGCCTGCTTGAGCTTCGAGCATACGACGTTCCGTCTCGAATTGACTTTCGCCAAGAATTTCTTCGATCTCTCGCGGACGAGGCAAATCGGTAACATCATTCAATCCAAAGTGCTTCAAAAATTCTTTCGTTGTTCCGTAGAGAAGTGGCCTGCCAACCGTTTCCGCTCTACCTGTGATAGCAATCAATTCTTTCTCCAGCAATGTTTTCAGAACATAGTCGCAGTTGACGCCGCGAATTTTTTCGATTTCAGCTTTTGTGATTGGTTGCTTGTAGGCAATAATTGCAAGCGTTTCGACTCCGGATTGTGAAAGTTTCCGTCGCCCTTGTTCTTTGTGAAGTCTTCCCAACCACTCCGCGTACTCAGAGCGCGTTGCAAATTGGTAACCGCCAGCGATACTTACAATTCGATACGGCCTATCAGATTTTTCATATTCGCTGTTCAGTTCTTCCACAATTTTGCGGATCGTCTCCGTGTCAATTTGCCGTTGTTCACCACGGTTTCCTTCATCCATCTGAAAAATCGTTCGGATTTGATTAATAGATAAAGGTTCCTTTGCTGCAAAGATGAGAGCTTCTATGAGCGCCTTTAGCGTGGTAGGAACTTTCAACTCTTCCGCTTGTGATGTTGTTATTTCTTCGACCATTAACTTTCCAATGGAGTAACAATACTCTCATTTATATTTCTAATAATTGAAACTTCGCCAAAGGGGATTGGTTGCCTCACAATTACCTTTTTTGTTCGGATAAATTCAAGCAAAGCAAGGAATGTAACAACAATACGAATTTTATCCGTAAAATCTTTGACAATTTCATAGAAGGTTGCTTCGGAGCGTCGCGAAAAGAAATCCTCCAAATATGCAAGTTGTTCTTCTATCGTGACATTAATACGAATAACCTCATGTACAAAACGTTTTGGTACGCGTTCCATCGCAAATTGAAACGAAGCAATGAGATCAAAGAATGTAACATCACGAATCAAATCTTCACCATCTTCCTCTTCGAGAGTGTAGGGATCAGCATCCTGGTAGCCTCGCGAATATACTTTAAACTGCTCTTCTTCCAACCGCTGCATTTTGAGAGCCACTTCTTTAAACCGCTTATACTCTACAAGTCGTTGTACTAAATTAGCGCGAGGATCGATTTCTTCCTCATCTTCACCTTGTTCAGGAGGCAATAGCATCTTCACTTTAATTTCCATGAGTTCGGCAGCCATTGCAAGAAATTCACCGGCAATCTCAAGGTCGAGCTCTTGCACATAATGGAGGTACTCCAGAAATTCCTGTGTAATGCGCGCAATTGGAATATCATAGATATCCAATTCATCGCGTTTAATGAAAAAGAGGAGAAGATCGAGCGGACCTTCAAAATCTTGTAGTTTAATTGTAAACATTCTCTCTTCGATGAACTATCCTAATTTCATTGCACTTCGAACTTCTGTCATTGTTTGCCCGGCAACAGCGCGAGCTTTCGTTTCTCCATCAATTAAAATATCCTTTACTTCATCAAGATGGGATTCATAGTACGATCTCTTCACTCTGTATGGCGATAGCGTTTCATTGATCTTCCGTGCGCACATCTTTTTACAATCGACACAGCCAAGTTTACCATTCTCACAATCGGTACGAATTTGCTGAACTTCATGCGGATTGAATTTTGTATGATATGAAAAGACAAGGCAAATATCCGGGCGTCCTGGGTCTCCTCTCCGAATTTTTTGGGGATCGGTAACAGCGGCGCGAAGTTTTTGTTCAACCGCTTCAGGCGAATCCGAAAGCAAAATTGTATTGCCAACAGACTTACTCATTCGTTTGCCATCAAGTCCTGGAAGGCGTGAGAACTTAGTGATTTTCGCTTCAGGTTCAGGGAACACTGGATTATCGGGACAATATTGAGCATTAAAACGGCGAGCGAGTTCGCGAGTGATTTCTATATGCGGCAATTGATCTTCGCCAACTGGAACAACTTCACCTTTGTAAATTAAAATATCAGCCGCTTGCAAAACCGGATACCCCAAATGCCCATAGACGATTGTATCCATTTCCAGATCACGAACTTGTTCCTTGAGCGTTGGATTTCGCTCCAGACGCGACGTTGTAATAAGCATCGAGAAAATCAAGAACAATTCAGTGTGCTCTTTAATTTGAGATTGACGGAACATTGGACTTTGCTTTGGATCAAGTCCAACGGAAAGCCAATCAATCAGCATATCAATTGAATTTTGATAAATACCTGATGTATCAGGATTTGTTGTTAAAGCATGGTAATCTGCAATAAGATGGTAATTTTGATATTCGCCTTGCAAAGCAACCCAATTTTCGAGCGCTCCAGTTAAGTGTCCTAAATGTAATTTTCCAGTTGGACGCATTCCGCTAAGTATTATTTTTTTTCTCGTCATCAGTTACTGTATCTCCTCAAATTAGACAAGTTCTATAGTGTCTTACACTTTCTACATCGAATGAATTCTTAAAAACCTTTCAACGTTCCTATCCACACTCAATTCATAAAGAGGTATGGTTTCCATTCTTCATCAACAACGTTGACAAAATGTCGAATGAACATGACGTGGTTTGGTCGGATAGGTTTTCGGAGTAACTTCATATTTGCTTCGGATGGCGTGCGATCTCCTTTTTTATTGTTGCAATAGACGCAAGCAGCAACAAGATTATCCCACGTCTCTTTTCCTCCCCTGGAACGAGGAATGATATGATCAACTGTCAATGTAACATCCGCTCGTCCACAGTATTGACATCGGTGTCCATCACGCCGTAGAACATTTTTTCTTGAAAGCACAATCGTTTTATGCGGCACATGCACATAGGTCGCTAACCGAACAATACTTGGATATGGCATTTTAGTAGAGACAGAATGGAGAAACTTCCCATCACAGGCTGCAATCAATTCTGCTTTGCCCAGATATAAGAGTATTAACGCTTTTTTCACATTACAAATACTGAGAGGTTCATAATTATTATTTAATACCAGAACCTTTCGGCTTAATTTCCCATTAGAACCAATAGTTTTTTCGAATTTACTGAAGACTGGCACCTCCTTTCTATCGTGCCAAGAAATTCAAACAAAATTTAATGCATTTTCATTTCTATTGATAAAAATATAGCATAATCACGACAGAGAATCAAGGCAAGCAAAAAACTAATAAAACCAGTAAAAATTACTTTACACAGCCACTGTATCTTCTACGATATGACTCCTTTGCACTTTTAATAAGCAAAAATTATTTCTGCTTGATTTCCCGTTGCAATCTTGAGCGCACTTCCCTGAGTGAATCGCCACCAAATTTTTCAAGGAGAGCATTCGCAATCGGAACTGCTACGACTGCTTCACCTACAACAGAAGCGGCAGGAACTGCACAGACATCGGAACGCTCGTAACGCGATTGCACTTGCTTTAGTGTTTTAAGATCGATGGAACGAAGCGGGTGCGCTAATGTCGAAATTGGTTTCATCGCAGCGCGCATCACAATCATTTCGCCGTTCGTCATTCCTCCCTCGAATCCACCTGCCCGATTTGTCCGACGGATAATTTTCCCTTGCTTCATCTGAAATTCATCGTGCACTTCCGAACCAAATTTTTTGGCTGAAGCAAAGCCTTCTCCAAATTCAACTCCTTTGATTGCTTGAATAGACATAAGAGCTTGTGCTAACTGTCCTGTCAATCGTCTATCCCATTGTACGTAGGAACCTAATCCAATTGGCGCCCCCGATACAAGCGCTTCGAATTCTCCGCCGAGCGTATCGCCTTGTTTCTTTGCACGCTTAATAAGAGCAATAGCTTTTGCTTCTGCAGTTTTGTCAATCATTCGTACTTGAGAAGCATCGGCATGATGTGCAAGAGCGATTGGATCATTGTTTAATTTT
>Ga0208825_1001199_pt1 | contig 20683 bp, 18 predicted proteins | sample AD_UKC113_MetaG_FD_184450 | JGI IMG/M metagenome (GOLD analysis project Ga0208825, IMG submission 184450) | Active sludge microbial communities of municipal wastewater-treating anaerobic digesters from Hong Kong - AD_UKC113_MetaG (SPAdes)... | ecosystem: Engineered > Bioreactor > Anaerobic >...
CACAAGGTTCTTACCTAATAAAAAAATTTTTTTTTTTTTTAGGAGCGTATTGGGTTTTCCAAGTTCAATAAGTCGGATAATTGTGGTATTTTAGGACCCGCCCATAGACCGGAATCAGCTTCGTCCATTCGTATCAGCATAATCAAAGCTACTGATACCGTGATTCTCCCTCAATGGGGACAGTGGCAAATCTCTTTCCTCCTGCTTTAGTTAACGATCCTGCAGCGGTTCAACGTTTGTTTGTCCGTGATACCTTTCCCTGGCAGCTTATCCCAATGAGACTATGGGAATCACCACGTTGTTCCTGCAGCTTCGCACCCGTTTATTACTAAACACGCACGTGCAGGTAGGGACGCCCAGAATGGATTGGGTGGCGTTACCGGTTTTAAGCCGGGTTAGCAATCCGATTTACTGCTTCTTGTCGCACTCAATTATACTAAATGCACAATTAATCTCAAAATGAGATCGTATCTTTCAAGGTCAGGTCTTAACTGAATTTTCATTGCTGAAACATACTATGAATTCGTATCCGTAATATTTGATTATGTCAGTTTCTTTATATTATGTCTTTTTTTCGCTCCATTACCATCTCAATACAATTTTTCAAATGGAGAATAATGATTTAACAAATAATAGAGAAGAGAATATCCTTGTAATGCTGAATAGTAGTATTCCCATCGGAATTGATTAAATTTTAAACTAGAAGGAGAATTTTAGAGGAATTACCCTGTACCTCCTCTCCCCTACTGGTACATTTTATCCTCTTCCACATTTCCTCTCATTCGTCGTTTCATAATTTTAATATCCCTGGCCTTGGATAATTTCATTGCAAGCATCTCATCCATGTGAGCATATGCCTCATGCATCTCTTCTTTTTTGTATATTGCCATCTTGGATGCCTGAAATCCCATAGCTTTCCCATCATCAAAAGCCGAGGGATCTGCTGAGAGATACACAAAGTCCCAGTCTTTTGCTTCTTTCTCTATAATGAGGGATCGGATTTGTTCCAGAGTATACTCAACCGATGCATTCTCCTGCCCGTCGGTAAGTATGGCAACCATCACCTCTTCATCCTCATGTGTTCGCTCCTCAATCGTCCTTATTGTCTTTCCGATAGCATCAAAAAGAGCAGTGTTCCCCCGTGGAACATATGTCCGGTCATTCAATGGTTGAACTGCTTGAATTGGCACACCCACTTCTCTGACAAGGTACTCATCATCAAAGAGCACAACTGTCATGAGTGAATTTGGATTGCTATCCTTCCTGGCTTTAAGAAATGCATTAAATGATCCAATAGCGTCATCACAGATGGGATCCATGGAACCAGACCGGTCCAGGATAACCGTGATATCAAGCCTGACATCTTCATCTGCATTCGTCCGGCCAATTTCGCCCCCTGCATCAGATACAGGAGCCGCTTTATATTCTTCCATATTCTTCCCGTTTGTTTTATCATCGTTTGTCATGGTACCACCTCATCTTCCTCTCTTCTTCCTCTCGCTTCTTTCTCTCCTTCTCCTTTCTTTCTTCTTCCTCCTGCAGATGCAAACCTAATGCCTGATGCAGCCAGAATCCAAATATATCCATGATTATCACCTCCTCAAAAATACTGACGTAATGTGCTCACCAATACCCATCCATATAACCTGTAATGGTTCTGTGATCCCGGTTCAAATCAGGAGCACTTTGTGACTGCCTCCCCTCTTTATCAGAAAATGCCATGTACCCGAATCTGAACAAAAGATCCACAAAAGCATTCTGGGCATCATCACGATCAAGAGGGCGGAGGGCATTACAGAGACTGTTCCGTGGGATCACCTCTCCCGGATGACACCGGATAGCCTGTCTGAAATCTGATGCTGCTCCCTCAAAATCTTCAAGTCCTAGTTTAGCAAGTCCCCGGTTGTTCCAGGCTCCCCAATCATCAGGGATTTGAATCGTGGCTTTGTTGCCATACAATAACGCCTCCTGGTATTGTCCGATAGCTGCCAGACACCAACACAGAGCTGAATTTGCAATACCCGAATCGGGATTAAGCTCCAGAGCACGGACGAGAACACCCTCTGCTTCCTCATACCTGGAAAGATTATCTAAAAGAAGCCCTTTTTCAGCCAGGTAAACGGGATTGTCCGGATCCTCTGAAAGCAACTCAGTATAGAGTGCTATCCCCTGCTCATACTTCTCCGGATCCTCCTCAAGATCTCCGAGTATACGACATGCATCGGCCTTGATACTCAGAACTGCTGGATCTGATGATGAAAGACCTGTCAGGAACCTGCAGACGTCAATCGCCTGTCTCCTAACTCCGAACCTGTTCAGGCGGACAGCCTGCTCATACACCAGTTTAGCAAACCTTACCACATCACCCTGAGATATCCGCTTATACTCATCAATGAAACAGTTTAGACTGAGTGCATTCAATGCTGCATTCATCAATTCCAGAGTTTCATTGTCTTCCTCTCCGTTCTCTATCGCCATTGATAACTGATGAAATCCTTCTCTATCCTGCCTGAGTTCAAATAGGACCCGTGCTAACGCAACACGAAGCGAATAATCAGCAGGATTCTTCTTTATCTCTTCTGTGAGCATTCCGACTGCATTTCTATATTCACCAATATAACCGTGAAAAATTCCGTTTTCACTCTGAAATATCCGGACCACACGTTCTTCAACAGATTCGTCAGAAGAATTCTCACCCGAGAGAAGTGCAGCTGCGTTCTTCAGATACCGGACTTCAGAACTGTTCGGGAAGTATTCATCACATTCAGAGAAAAAAATCGAGGCTTCCTGAGGAGATGCTGCCTGAAGCAGAAGCTTTACATACAGCCGTAATGTCTCTGAATTAAACCCGCTAAATCGAAAACTCTCACGAATCGCATACAATGCAGCATCAGTATAGCCATCATGCATAAAGGTCTGTGCCAGATAGAAAAATTCCAAAGGCCTGTCTGGATTGGCCATGATGAGACGAAAGGCTGAAGTAGCAGCTTCAAGGAAATCTCCAGAATGAATAAGGCTCCGGATGAAAACCTCCATGAGAGGGGCTTCTGACAGAAGAACATCCTGATACGAGAGAAGTTCGAAATATGCGGATCTATACAGATCCAGATCAACCAAAATACGGACATACATATTCAGGGCAGGTAGATAATCCGGATACCTCTTTCTGATCTTCTCCGTCACCTTTTTAGCCTCATCCAGACAACCTGCCGCTCTGAGGGTAAGGGCCCGGACCATACACAGATCCGGATCATCTGACATAGATAATCGTTCTGAACAGATAGCAGCATCTGTATTTTTATCTTCCAGAATGTAGCAATATACCAGGAATGCACGGTATTCTAAAATATCCGGATTTGTATCGACTAACATTTCAAAGAGAGGAATAGCCGAATCATATCCATCAGTGCACAATATCATCAAAGCCATTCCGTCAGGATTAAAAATATCCGGATCTCTGAAATAGCCTTCAATCCTCATATTCAGTATAGTAATGAGCGAAAATACCCGATCCCGGGCTATGGCGGCTATAAGGCACCGGATTGCTCCCATGGCATCACCAGCAGAATAATATGCAGATGCCTTCAGATATACTGATTTCCAGGCGTATGGGGTTGTTTCAAGAGAATCAGCATATGAAATAACTGAGTCATACCGGTCGGTGAAATTGCACAATGATATCATGGGAAGAATGAGGTTATTTCGATCAGGTTGCTGCTCATGAGCCCATAAGAGATATCTCTCAGCTTCATCTAAATTTCCTGATTTTATGAGTTCTTCCGTTCTGTATAGTGGATTTTCATGATCATCAAAAGGACCAAAAAAACCGGTTATCTCCTTTCGAATATTAGCTGCTGCATCATGGTGTCCAAGCACGGAAAGAAGATCAGCCAGGTCTTTCCTCGCCCGCATATCTCGTTGATTGCTCGTGCATGCAAGCCGGAGGAACCTTTCAGCCGCAGCAAGATTATTATTTTCTCTGGCTGCAATTCCTTTGGCATAAGCCACAAATAGCGTCTTGTCAAATTCCTCATCGATCGAACAAGCAAGACTATTAGCAGCTTCATTCTCCTGATTCTGAATAAGAGACATAACTTTCAGGGCACGAATGATCGCAAGAAAGCTGGCTGCATCGGGCTCATCCTGATAATCTTCAATACAACAGTCACAGTACTCGATAACTGATTGTGTATCCCCAATACATGCCTTGCAATAATGCATGAATACCTTGTTATACCCCGCCAGTCCGTTTGACATCATGTCAAAATGACTCATGACTGAAAGAGCAGAATAATAATACCCCTGGAACATGAGACTTCTGCCAAGAGCTGATCGTGTATCCTGGTCAAAAGGTCTGATATCGCGTAATCTTTCAAGTAAACGAAGCTCCTTTACGAATTTATTAAGATTTTGATAGATGGTTGAAGCCAGATAGATGAGATCTGGATTGTCAGGCAGCATTAAAAGAGCCTGCTCTGCTATATGGAGAGCACGTTCATACTCTTGAATTTTGATAAGATCAGTTATCCGGGTAAGCAGATAATCAATCCAGCATTGTCCTCTCTGTTTTGGGATATTTTCCATCTTTCTTTCTTCAGCAATACTTATGGGCACCATTTAAATCAGGCGTCCACATACAACACATCTTCCACCATGCATTTTCCTGTTTCCTGATCATGACACCATCATGTTCATACAGAATATGGATCCGATACCGATACATGATCCTTCTGTTCTTTTTTCATCCCCCCGCTATGTATTCAAATCTTACATCGCAAATCAAAAATAAAGAGATTTGCTACAAAACCGGATTAAAATTGTAGGTATGTTTCAAACAAGAGGAAAAAATATAAACTTTAGGAAAATTTCTGTCCACCTACAAAATTACTAACATTTTATGGCTTCAATTCAAATAATCATCCCGCAAATAGAGTGGTGTTGCTCCCGGAAGGGAAAAATAGAGGTGAATTATGGAAACGGGAATTATTTACACACCACTCTTTCAAAACCATGAAAACTATCCGGAATGTCCGGAAAGGATGAAGCTAGCTGCACAGTATTTGATAAAAAATGGGATCAATATGTTTACTGAACCACGGTTATTTGATGAATCGTGGATCCAACAGGTCCATACCCCGGAATATATCAACCACATAATCACAACCGGTTCTGTTGATTATTCAAATATTCATTATGAACATGCTCTGTTATCCGCATTTGGCTGTTTAACCGCTGGTGAGATGCTCCTCCAGGATGAAGTCAAGAATGCATTTGTCCTCAATCGTCCTCCCGGACACCATACCTATGCCGACCGGGGTGGAGGATTTTGTTACCTGAACAATGCAGCGATTTTAACCAGATACCTGCAGATGCATGGAATGGAGAAAATCATGATTGTCGACTGGGATGCACACCATGGCAATGGAACCGAATCGATATTTTACGATGATCCTTCTGTACTCTATACATCCATCCATCAGTCTCCTCTCTATCCCGGTACAGGAGAAATTCAGGATACCGGAGTTGGAAAAGGAGAGGGATACACTATTAATATACCGGTCCCTCCAGGTACCGGACACAATTCGTATATGAAAATTTTTTCAGAGATCATCCTGCCGGTAGGGAAACAGTTTCATCCAGATGCTGTTGTCGTATCAGCGGGACAGGATAGTCATAAAAATGATCCTCTCTCCTCTCTCTGCCTCTGTGCTGGAAGTTACTACACCATGACAAGACAGATCCTTACCTCTATCACACCAAATGTCATTGGAATCCTTGAAGGTGGTTATAACCTTACCTCCCTGCCAATATGTATTCATGCCATAGTTACTGCATTACAAAAAAAGAAATTCACCGGAGATATTGAGAAAGTTAATGAACCCGACGGAATCATGCAGAATATTAAATCAGTAAAAAGCACCCACCCGAACTGGTGGTGATGGGAACTTACAAGTTATCTTTTCCTAATTGTGCTCCGGACAGGTAATGAGTGATACAATTTGGATCGATCCTATACCTTTGAGAATACATCATCTTTCTGATGAAACCAAAGTCCAGATATTCCGGGCTGTCAGGTAATCTGGGCATTAATCTGAACATTAAAGAAAAATTGGTTGGGATAAAACAACCAGCTCCTGATTGGAATAATTTCTGAAAAAGTTGCAGAGGCGCTTTCCCATAGAATCCATCTTTCGTCAGAAATTTTATTATTGAACAGATCTGAAGCAATAGGTTTGAAGGGACATTCATTTTGTTATGGTCAATAAGGAGATCAAAATCACTAAGTAATATCATCTCCTCTAGTAATACGAGATCAGAGTCACCAATATCCCAATCTTCCCGAAACCGGTATAACATATCCCACCTGATGTTGTGACTGTAGTACCCGATATCATAGAGTAAATGAGATATCCTTTGAGAGAGATTCTTAATTTCTAATTTTTGGTTAAGACCAGAGGGAGTTTTAATGTAAAAATTCGCATAAGGTCCATATTCAGTCATGTCAGAATGCCGAATTGGACTATAGAAATATTCTTCTTTGTAAAAATCTCGAAACCATTGAGAATTGAGAAATATTAATAGACTTTTAATAATTTTATTTGCGGCTTTCTCTTTGAAAAAATTATCTTTCTGATGGGAAAGGATGAGGTTTACTATAGGCCCAATATCTGATTTATAGAGTGTATTAGATTCTTCATCGTCTACTTTCGTAATATAACCCATTTCAATAAGTTTTCTTCGTGTATTTATCACCCAGTTTTCAGACACTCCCGTGGTAGCTCCATGATAAATCAATTTAAGAGCCTGTTGAGGGGTCTTGGGTGAGAGAAAAGCGGCATATACGGTTGCCTGTTTCCAGTCATCATCAAGATTTGAAATATTGAATTCCTGAATATTATGTGGTCGAGTAATCATCGTCAGTGATTGTATTGTTTATGAATGTACATCAGGTTTACGATATTGAGCATAACTCGTTATCAAATCTCATAATCATGAAAAGAACCCTCCTCTGTGAAAATGATGAAAAGGGACATTTTGTTATGAAATGCCCGAAGGTTCCAGACTGCCTGACTATAGGAGAAACTTTCACTATTTTTTTCGGTCACATTCTATCTATAAAAAGAGTCAACATGTGAGTATGAATACTCTTGTACAAATATATCAGGACGGGGAATGGTAATTCGCCGTTGATCTTGCAAGAGATGTAGCAGATCAGGAAAAACAAGAGAAGAAATAATATCACGATTAATAGTTGAACTGAAAGAACACTATGAAACTCTCCTTGAAATATTTGAGAGAGACCGCAACTTTAAGATAATCACCGTAGAGGTTCCATATAGTAATGACTCTTCCGGGATATTGTTCATAGGGGTGATAATCTACAATGTTTAAACCAGAGGTCATTATTATGATGCGAAAATTATGTGATTTCATATATACGTATCTGCAGGCATTCAGTATTCGGGGAGGTCCCTTCATATGAAAATAGCCGTCACCGGGAAAGGAGGAGTGGGAAAGACATTCATTGCCGGAACCCTTGCCGGTCAGTATGCTGCTGCGGGGAACAAAACGATAGCTATCGATGCTGACACATCCCCAAACCTTGCTCTGACACTCGGCATGACCGAAGCTGATCTTGAGAAGATTATACCCATTGCAGAAAATACATCCATCATCGAGGAAAAGACCAAAACTGATTACCCCGGAGTTTTTAAACTGATCTTTACGGTGGATGATATTATCAAAAACCAGTCAGTTCAGACACCCTGCGGGGTATCCCTCCTGGTTATGGGAACGGTCCAGTCGATGGGGTCAGGGTGTGCCTGTCCGGCTTATAGTGTCATCAGAAATCTTATCGGCCATCTGATAACCGAATCTGACGAGGTCATCATCCTTGACATGGAGGCAGGAATTGAGCATCTGGGAAGAGGCACGGCTGAACATGTTGATATGATGCTTATCGTCACCGATGCACATCAGGCATCACTGGTTACAGCGGAGCGGATTGCACGACTGGCCAGGGAAGGAGGCATCCCACGAGTTGCAATAGTCGCAAACCGGGTCAGGGGAGATGAGTCATTCACCCGGATTTCAGATATGGCATCCTTGCTCCAGGTACCGGTTGCTGCAGCCATTCCCTATGATGAAGAGATTCTTGATGCCGGAGTCAGGGGGATATCACCAGTCTACCTGGATACACCGGCAACAAGGGCAATAACTGACTTAAAAAATTGGATTGAAGGAACAAGAAAATCATGAAGACCATCGTTATCATGGGACGGGGAGGAACAGGCAAAACCTCCTTTGTAAGCCTTATTGCGGATTACTTCATCAAAACAGAGCAGACGCCCCTGCTCCTTGTAGACCTGGACCCGGATCAGAGTCTTGGCGAGATGATTGGAGTGGATCTACAGCGGGAAGGGAAAAAGAGCATTGCAAAACTTATTGAAGACACCTTTATTGAAAAAGGAGGGACCACGATTGGAGTTCCGCCATCCGAACGGATTGAGCACCGGATCTGGGAGGAGGGTATGTATGAAGGTGAGAAATTTGATTTCATCGCCATTGGGACCAAATGGGTTGAGGGATGTTATTGTATGCCTGATGCAGCCCTTCGTGATGCCCTGGGCCGGCTTATTAAACATTACCGGTATGTCATCATCGATGCACCCGGGGGACTTGAGCATCTCAATCGGAGGGTGACGGTCAGGGTTGACGATATCATTGATGTCCTTGGACCGTCTGCAAAATCCTTTGCTCACCTGGAACGAGCGAAAAAAATTGCCGATGAATGTGGGATAAAATATGAACGGTTCATCTCCGTTGGGGGATTTTTATTCCCGGAGGAACTTGGCAAGCGGGCATCTGCCATCCCTGATACCCGGTTCTTTGGAACAATTGCATATGACGATGAAGTCTCACGAAGGACGATAGCAGGAGAGAGCATATTCGGCATTAGATCTGACAGTCCGGGTCCGGTTTCAGTTGAAAAAATACTTGCAACAGCCGGGTATGCGAACCCTTCCCATCCGGAATGATCAACAGAGGTAAAACATTAAACCATAATGAATTGCTACTTATGAGAAGCAACTCTCCGGCCGGATACCTGTGAACAGAAAAAATATACATATACGTTTGAGCGAAGCGAAAAGCTCGACCGGAACCGTAAAGGATCTGGACATCCAGATTGGAAAAATTAAAGGAGAACAATGGGACGAAAAGGAAGGACCAACACCTTTCCCTGATCATACCGCACTCCGAAACTGGGATCGGATGCTCCTTACCCGGTACAAACCGTTGTACATTCCTTTTTGTGACCTCTGCTGTTTATGTACCTATGGAAAGTGTGACCTTTCCGGGGGGAAGCGGGGAGCATGCGGGATTGGCATGGAGGCACAACAATCCCGTATTGTGCTTCTTGCCGCCTGTATCGGGGCAGCGACTCATATCAGTCATGGACGGCATCTGGTTGACCATTTAATAGAGAAGATGGGACGGAGAACACCCATCGATGTCGGGGGCTCCAATGTGGATGTTGAAGCCCCGATGATCCGTCTTGTCTGTGGGATTAAACCAAAGACCCTTGGGGATCTTGAGATAGTCCTTGACTACCTGGAAAGCCAGGTGACCGAGCTCCTTGCTGCCGCCCACACCGGACAGGAAAGTGACCCCCTTGATTTTGAGTCCAAGGTGTTCCATGCCGGGATGCTGGATCATGTCGGGCTTGAACTTGCCGATATGGCACAGATATCTGCATTTAATCTCCCGAAGGCAGATCCTGATGCCGTATTGGTCGAGTTAGGTCTTGGAACCATCGATGCAGAGAAACCGGTTATCCTGGTCATCGGACATAATGTTCCACCGGCAATAGATATCATACAATATTCACGAGAACATGGCCTCTCTGGGAAGATTGAGGTCACCGGTATATGTTGCACGGCAATTGATCTGACCAGGTTTGATCCAAGTGCAAAAATTGTCGGACCCATATCATGGCAACTCAGGTATATTAGAAGCGGGGTTCCGGACCTCATTGTGGTTGATGAGCAGTGTGTCCGTGCAGATCTGTTAATAGAAGCAGGAAATATCCAGGCACCTCTTATTGCCACCAGTTCGAAAAACTGTGCTGGCCTTGTTGACCGGACCGATGATGATCCGGATGATATTGTCAGAGATCTGATATCAGGGGCCGTTCCGGGTGTCCTCATCCTGGATCCCCTGAAAGTCGGAGAAGTGGCGGTCAGGGCAGCCCTTGAATCTCATGAGATACGAAAGACGAAGAAAACCAGTACCATACCGACTGCAGAAGAACTGATTGAATTCGCAAAAAGGTGTGGTGGATGTATGGAATGCACCCGTGCCTGTCCGAATGAAACACCGCTCCCGGAAGCGATGAAACAGGCAGCCACCGGAGATCTCTCCTTCCTTGCAGATATCTATGATACCTGTATCGGGTGTGGACGATGTGATGATGCCTGTAATAAGGAGATCCCAATCCACAGCTCTCTTGTTGCAGCAGCACGGGAAAAAGTCCTGAACGAGAGATATTCTGTCCGGGCCGGACGGGGTGCTATTCAGGATATCGAGATTCGTGAAGTCGGCGGACCAATAGTTCTGGGAGAGATTCCCGGTGTTGTTGCCTTTGTCGGATGTGCCAATTTCCCGAACGGTGCATCCGAAGTTGCAGAAATGGCCAGGGAGTTTGCAAAACGCAGGTATATTGCGGTTGCAACAGGATGTTCTGCGATGGCAATTGGCATGTACCGAAATGAAGACGGACAGACCCCGTACGAGGAATTCCATGGCCGGTTTGATGCTGGTGGAATTGTCAACGCCGGCTCCTGTGTGTCCAATGCCCACATATCAGGGGCAGCAATTAAGATTGCCAGTATTTTTGCCAAACGCAACCTGAGAGGAAACTATGAAGAGATCGCCGACTATGTCTACAACCGGGTTGGTGCTGTCGGAGTTGCATGGGGAGCAATGTCCCAAAAAGCAGCGGCGATTGCAGCAGGATTCTGGCGGCTTGGTATTCCGGTTATCGTCGGTCCTCATGGTGCAAAATACCGCAGAATGCTCCTTGGCAGGAAAGACCATGATGAGAACTGGTATGTCTTTGATTCACGGACCGGTGAAAAGGTGCAGGTTGGGCCGGTTCCTGAACATCTCTTTGTGACCGCTGAAACAAAGGAAGAAGCGATGGTTCTTATTGCCAAATTGTGCATGAGACCAAATGATACCTCACGTGGCCGGTCCATGAAACTAACCCATTATATTGACCTCTATAAGCGGCTGTATGGTATCATGCCGGATGATCTTCATCTCTTCATCCGATCGCCGGCAGATATCCCGATTACCATGAAAGAAGAGCTGCTTCCAATCCTTCAGGAAAGAGGGATGCACGATCGGATCATCCCTGACCCGACGCTCCTGAAATCCCAGATACGGACACAGAAGGGAGGAAGATCATGAGCGGTCAGGATAGTTGGATTCGGGCTGAGATGGGAGGAACAAAACAGGCTTCTGTCATCACAAAACCTGAAATCCTGATGGCTCTTTTGAAAAAGGCGAAACGGCCACTGATAATCATCGGTCATGAGATCATCTCTGACAGGGTCAGGACCGATATCCTCATCAGGATGGTTTCTGAATTTCAAAAAACCAAAAGAATACCGATACTAACCACCTCTCATATCGCCGGTCAGGTCATGGAACGGGGAATCCGGTTATCCGGAGTTCTTGGAAGTATGGAGATTATTGACCGGCTGCGGGACCCGACCTGGAATGGATGTGACGGAAACGGGCAATATGACCTTGTCTTTATCGCGGGATTCTCCTATGCTCTTGGATCCCTTCTTTTCTCCGCATTAAAACAGAATGCACCCCAGACAAAGGTGATCTCTCTGGATCCGAAATACCATCCCCATGCCACCTGGTCGTATGCAAATATGAAGACAGATTCCTGGAAAGCAGAGATTGATCGTCTGATTGACCTCTTACATTCAGAGAACACTCATCAGAAGATGGAGGAGATACATGTTTGAAGATATCCCGGTTGAAGTAGGTCTTGTTCATGAAGGGGAGCGTATCAGAAAAGAGGATATGCGGGTGGAACTTGGGGGTCCGAAGGTATCAGAGAAGTTTGAACTTGTCCTCGTAAAAAAATCCGATGAAATAACTGATGGAAAAATATCTATTCTCGGGCCTGATCTTGCCGACCTTGAAGAAGGGAAGAGTTATCCGTTTGGCATACTGGTAGAGGTTACAGGGGAAAAACTGGAAGAGGATTTGGAAGGGGTCTTTGAAAGACGTATCCATGAATACCTGAATTATATCCAGGGGGTTATGCATCTGAACCAGCGGTATGATCTCTGGATGCGGGTCGGGAAAAAAGCATTTGCAAAGGGCCTGAACTCTTTTCATCAGATTGGAAGTGCTCTTATCAGTTTATACCGGAGTGAGCTTCCGATTATTGAAAAGATCCAGATCACCTTCTTCACAGGCGGAGAGGAGTTTGAATCCACCTATAATCTCGCCCGTGAACGATATGAAACACGGGATGCACGGGCAAGGGGACTTCTTGATGAAGAAGTAGACACCTTTTACGGGTGTGCACTCTGTCAGTCCTTTGCCCCCTCACATATCTGTGTCATCACCCCTCAGCGATATGCCAATTGTGGTGCTATCAGCTGGTTTGACGGTCGGGCAGCAGCCAGAATGGATCCTGACGGGCCTATCTTCCCGATTGCAAAAGGTGAATACCTGGATTCTGAACATGGCGAATACTCCGGAGTGAATGAACACGCCATCAAACGCTCAATGGGAGCGGTAAACCGGGTCTGGCTCTATTCTGCATTCGGATATCCGCATACCTCATGTGGCTGTTTTGAGGCTATTGCATTTTACATCCCCGAAGTTGAGGGTTTTGGTATTGTTCATCGCCGGTTTGCAGGACCGACGGTCAATGGCCTTGCATTCTCAACTCTTGCTGATTCAACAGCCGGGGGGCGACAAGTGGAAGGATTCCATGGTATTTCACTTGAGTACATGCGGTCAGTGAAATTCCTGCAAGCAGATGGCGGATGGAATGCCATCGTATGGATGCCAGCAGAGATTAAGGAGATACTGAGACAGATTATTCCTGAAGATGTCGCAGGGGCAATAGCTACCGAACAGGATGCCCTGAATATTGATGCCCTGAAATCATTTCTTACATCACATCACCATCCCGTCGTATCAAAGTGGATTGTGCCGGAAAACACTGAAGAAGAGATCTCATCTGATTTTGGACCCGCAATTCCTGTTATGTCCTTTGGAGAACTCCCGCTCATGGCAGGTGGCCTGAAAATTATCCTAAAAAATGCAAAGATCTATGCAGAACGGGTAATTATACAGCCTGCTGATACTTATAGGAAGAAACAGGGAGGGAAGAATGACTGACCAGGAAAAGCCGGATATCAGTAATCTCATCAGACTCTTAGGACCTGGCCTTGGAGAACTCCTGTCCGGCAGGCAGATTGAACTCGAACATGTGGAAGTGGAACTAGGAGAACTGGAACTCTGGATCCCGGTAGGAGGTATCTCTCAAGGATTCCCGGCACCCGTCGCTGCCGCTGCTAAACAGATGACACCTCCCGTAAAACGACTGCCACGACCTGATGACCTCATTTCAGAAAAATTCCTGATGGAACCTGATGTATTCCCCGCACAAATCAGGGAGATTACTCTTGGTGCCACCCGGGCTGAAGGAGGAACACGGGGCAGTACTGTCACCGTCGGGGGATCAACCTCCATTCCATTCACGCATCCCCAGTCACCGCCACCTCATCCTCCGGTCATATCCCTTGATGTATTTGACACCCGTGTCCCGATGCCAAAGGCTTTGAAAAACCACCTTACAGAAGTACTAGATGATCCTGCAGCATGGGCAAAGATGAATGTAGAGCAGTTCGGAGCTGATATGGTAACGGTCCATCTGCTCTCAACCGATCCCCTCATTCAGAATAAATCTCCCCGGGAAGCTTCGAAGACGGTTGAGGAAGTCCTGCAGGCTGTGGAAGTTCCTCTTATCATAGGCGGATGCGGCGATCCCAAAAAGGATGCGGAGACCTTTACTGAGATAGCAGCAATGGCAGAAGGAGAACGTCTGCTTTTAAATTCAGTCACCTCTGACATGGCAGATGCCAAGACACTAGAACCGGTGTGCAAAGCAGCGGATACCCATGGCCATTGTCTTCTTGGGTTCACCGGTCTTGACCTGAATAGTGCAAAGGAACTGAACCGACGTATATACCAGTATTTCCCTCCCGAACGACTTCTTATGGACCTGACAACGGTTGCCCTTGGATATGGACTGGAATACTCGTTTTCAATCCATGAACGTGCACGAATGGCTGCACTCATGGGTGATCCGGAGCTTCAGCATCCGACAATATCAGCCTGCACGAATGCATGGTCAGCCCGTGAAGCATGGATGGATCTGGGTCCTGCATTTGGGAGGAATGATCTCCGGGGGCCATTATGGGAAACAATCGGTGGAATAACCCTGCTTCTCGCCGGTGTGGATCTCTTTTTGATGATGCATCCACTGGCCGTATCAACGCTCCGTGACGTAGCTGGAAAACTCATGCACCCGGCAGAGATAAAACCGGATATGGCTGACTGGGCAGCACTGAAGATATGAGGTGGACAGGATGAAAGCGGAACATAAAAAGAGTATTCGGGAGATCAGTCCGATTGACGTATATAAACTCCTGCCACAGACAAATTGTGCAGAATGTGGCGAAGCTAACTGCATGGCTTTTGCAACCAAAGTGGTGAATGGTGAGGTGTTTATAGAAGGATGCCCCCCTGTTCTGACAAAAAATTATGAGAAAGACCTGCTCAAACTTCAGGAGTTACTCGCCCCGCCGGTTCGTGTAATCCATTTTGGAACCGGAAATAGCCAGCTGAAGATCGGCGGAAAACATGTCCTGTACAGGCATGAATTCACCTACCAGAACCCGCCCCCCATCGCCATCGATATCTCTGACGATATGGAGAATGAGCAGATTGCTACCAGAATTAAAAAGGTGCAGGATTTCTCATATACCTATATCGGAAGACCACTCTCCCTTGATGCCCTGGCCGTACGGTCAGTAACCCAAAACCCATATCGATATACAGAGGTTATTCAGCACATCTGTGAGCTTTGTAACCTCCCCCTTATTCTCTGCAGCACTGACCCGAATATCATAAAAGCAGGATTGTCCGCTTGTGTAGAGAGAAAACCGCTCATATTTGCCATCACGAAAGAGAACTGGAAAGAAATGGGTGAACTGGTTCTGGATACCGGCTGTCCGGTTGTGGTATCAGCTCCGGGAGATCTATCCCTTCTCATAACTCTGGTCAGAACACTTCAGGAATGGGGCATCGAAGAGATGGTTCTGGATCCTGGAACATTTCATAGCGACAAGATAGGGCAGACGATTCATCTCTTTACTGCTCTCCGAAAAGCGGCGGTGAAAAATTTCGACTCCCTGTCCGGGTATCCGATTCTGGGAACCCCTATATCGGTATGGAACGGACCGGAATTATCCGATGATCTGAACCACTGGCAGGAGGCATATCTTACATCCATGCTCATCACCCGGTATGCTGATCTCCTGATTATGCACAGCATTGAGGGATGGGCTCTTCTTCCCCAGCTTATCTGGCGGTTTGGTATCTACACCGACCCACGAAAACCGGTATCTGTTGATGCAGGTATCAGAACTTTTGGCAATCCGGATAAGACGTCTCCGGTTCTCATCACCTCAAATTATGCCCTGACCTACTTTACTGTGGAGTCTGACATCAAGACTGCAAAGATAGACTGCTACCTTATTGTCATCGATACCGGAGGCCTCTCTGTTGAAGCAGCAGTCGCCGGACGATATCTGACCGCAGCAAAAATTGCCGAATCCCTCAAAGAATGGAAGGCAGATACCCTTGTCTCCCACAAGAATCTCATCATCCCCGGTCTTGCTGCCCGATTATCCGGAGAGACCGAGGAAGAGACCGGATGGCGTGTTCTTGTCGGCCCACGTGATTCATCAGGAATCGGGCAGATGATACGGGAACGCTGGCCTCCTGCGGATGAATAATCGTGTCAGATTCAATATCTATTCTTTTTCAGCCGATGAACCGGATGGTGACCGTTGAGGCCGGCTTAACGGTCCTTGATGCAATCCGGGAAGCAGGCATTCAATTTGAAGCAATCTGCGGGGGAAAGGGAACCTGTGGAAAATGCCGGGTAATCAGGGTATCGGGAAAGATATCTGAAGAGGGGTCCGTCTGTGCAAAATTCCTCACCCTTGATGAACAGCGAAAAGGGTACTGCCTGGCATGTCTTGTGAGAGTCTGGACCGATGCCGTTTTCACCATTCCCATTGAGAGCAGAATTGACACCCCCCAGATACTTCTTGATGTTGCCCGGACAATCGGTACACTCCATCCCTCCGTGCACAAATATCCGGTTGAGAAAATCATTGCCGGACCAACGGCAATCCTGGGACCTTCTATCAGGTTTACCGGGTATACCGGGAAAAGGCCGGTAATGACTGAAGAACAGAGACAGGTCATTCTGCATGCCAGTGGCCCTCTTACCGGAGTTATCTCTCTGGATGGAGGAACAAGCAGGCTTATAAGCCTTGAAGAGGGAGATACGACTGGGAATTTATTCGGCATCGCTCTTGATCTTGGGACCACCACTGTCGTCGGTCTTCTCATCGATCTCATCACCGGAGAGGTTATCAAACGGGCCTCAACCCTGAACCGGCAGATAACCCTGGGAGAAGAACTGGTTACCAGAATAGCCATCGGAAGAAAAGAAGATGGAAGGGCAGAACTCCGGGCGGCAGCTCTTGGAAGTATCAATGAGGTCATCCATAAGCTGACCAGGGATGCCGGGATTATGGATAGTGAGATCAATGACATTTGTATCGGCGGGAATACCGTGATGTCCTGGTTATTTGCCGGAAGAGATCCAACTCCCCTTGAATATGTGGATGCACATATCCCAACCGATCCGATTATTCTGACTGCAAAAGACTGTGGAATTGCTACCGGGCCTGATGTGCTTGTGTACTGCCTTCCTGCGGTGAGCAGATTTGTCGGTGGTGATGCCATTGGCGATGTTCTGACTACAGGCATACACAAAAAAATGGAGATCTCTCTGCTCATCGATCTGGGGACAAATGGTGAGATTATCCTTGGGAACAAGGACTGGCTGGTTTCCACATCATGTGCTTCAGGCCCGGCTTTTGAGGGTGCAGGGATGCGATCAGGGATGCGGGCGATGAGAGGGGCAATAGACACCGTCAAAATCGGCCTTGACGGCCATGTCACCATTCATGTCATTGGTGATACAGAGCCCAAGGGGATTTGTGGTTCAGGTATCATCGATGTCGCTGCAGAAATGGCTCGTGCCGGCATTCTGGACTTTAGCGGGAAGTTCGTCGATACTGCACCGGGTGTCAGACAGGGTGAGAATGGACCTGAATTTTTACTGGTTCCTGCTCTGAAAACTGCTACCGGAAAAGATATTGTCATCACGAGTGAGGATATGGCCTATCTCATGGACTCGAAAGCCGCTGTCCTTGCAGCGATAACGGTCCTCTTACAAAAATACCGGTTACGCCTTCATGATATTCAGCATGTATTCCTTGCCGGAGCATTTGGCTCTTTTGGAAACATTGATCACCTGATATCATTTGGAATCCTTCCAGAATTTCCGTCTGCAAAATTTCACCGGATAGGTAATGGTTCTCTTGCAGGAGCATATGCCTGTCTTCTTTCCATAGATGCACGGCGGGAAGCAACCGAGATTGCAGAAAGGATGGGATATATCGATCTCCTCGTTGATAATGATTTTATTGAGGAGTATTGGGCTGCACTTCGGATACCAGGAAAAGAAGAGTTGTTTCCCTCCCGGTTTCCTAAGAAACATCGAATTCATCAAACCGGAATGAGTAATTCAGTCAGTAATTCCTCTTCAGGCACGTCATCCGGATCATTCAGGTAATTATCACGACATGGGGCCTTCGGTTCATATCCCTGTTTCGCTGTCCATTCATAGAGTTTTCCCCATGATTCATGAGCATCCTGATATGGTCCCTTGTGTATTGCTGATGCAAACCGGCCGCCAGGCATCGTTCGTATGGTAATACCCGGAATCTGATCAGGCAATCTCCCGGTCACCGGAACGGCCACTTCTACATCTGCATCAGATTCCCGGTATTCACCATCATGATAGATCGTCATGAATGGGCCGGTTATGGATACCTGTTCTAACCCTCTCTGGGGAGAAGAGAAATATTGACACAATGTGCCAATAAGTTTCGGGATAACCTCTTCATATGTTCCCTTATCACGGATAGAAAGCACTCTGAGCGATTCGATATCTTTCAAGGTTGGTTCTGCTACAATCATAGAAAACATCTCCATCTGCTGTCTTTGCAGAAAGTGATCAATGGATTGTAACCGTTTGATCTCGGCAGATACCCGCTTTCGTTGCTCCTGAATGAGCTGTGCCACAGTACTGTCATCTCCCTGTTCCTTGGCTTTCAGGACTTCGATTATCTGTGCAAGAGGGAATCCAAGATCTACGAGAGAGCGGATCATGACACCACGTTCAATCTGTGATACCTGGTAATACCGGTATCCGGTAAACCGGTCCTTCACCGCCGGGGATAAGAGACCAGTTTCATCATAGAGACGAAGTGCTTTGCAGGTCAGGCGGGTAATCATTGAAAACCTGCCGATGGGTATCTTTTCCGGGATCATAGTGCTACTCATACATGTGTGCTCCGGATTGGTATAGGTGACCGCACTTTCCCATGGGGTAAGGTTTGAATGGAGCAGGTATGATTATCAGGGTATTTTTTAGGAATAGAATGAATAGTACAGTATGGATACTGAATCAGTCCCCACCGGTTTTCAGAATGTGGATAAAACAGGTGAATCAGATTATTTCATTGAATATCTGAAATTCGTGATTTTATCTATAAAAGTACCAAAAAATTATCGATAATCACATGCTTTTCAGCAGGTTACCCATTTTTTTTCTCCTTCTCATCAAGAAAATACCCCAGATGAGGATATACCAATGGGAAATAATATCGCCCAAGATATAAAAAGCAGGATACATGATGTTAAAATGAGCGAAATCCCACTCATAAATAATGCACACCGGCTATCTTTGAGTAAAACCATCCCGGCTGCACATCCACCAATATAGGTCAGGATAAACGTGGAATTCGGGAGCTGAATAAGAAATGCAAGAGAGATAAGGCCGGTGCTGTACAAAATAAATATTACTGAAAAGCATCCGGCCAAAAAGATAAGCCCCCCGATGTGGGTATAGTATCTCTTTGATAACCGTGCAAGAAATGACGGTGCATAGCCGGTCACGGCAAGAGAATAGGAAAGCCGGGAGGCTGCCCCGATGTAGGATATGGACGGGGCCAGACAGACAAACAACCCGGCCATTCCGGTCAGGATCATGCCAGACTGCCCAAATGATTTCTCGATCAGATACACGAGCGAAACATCCGATATTCCTGGTCCATACATATGGGTTCCAACGACGACATATGCGGTGAGAAGATACAGACTTCCGATGATGATTGAGGCGATAATCGTGCCCCTGACTACATCCCGCTTTGGGTCCTCAAACTCTTCGGCAATATGAGTCACGGCTTCCCATCCGATATAACTCCAGAAGAGTAAGGTTGCTGCATACCCGATACTCATCCATCCGTGTGGAATTAAAGGGGTGAAATGTGACGGGTCAACGATCCGGTAACTCCCGATACATGCACCAAGCAGAATGCAGATGGTCCCAAGGACGACAATGATCTGCACCTGACTGCTGACCCGCATACCGATGTAATTGAGAAAAATTCCTGCCAGAATAATTGAGACTGCAATAAGGATTCTGAAAACTTCCGAAAGCCCATATGCAGCAGCAATATATCCGGCTCCGGTTAATGCAAGGATTGGAACACCAATGATTCCTGATACCAGGAAGAACCATCCGATGAGTGCTCCGAGCTGTTCATTGAACGCAAGAGTTACGAAATATGAAACCCCGCCGTCATTTGGAAACCGGGCGGAGAGAAAACCCATGGTGAGTGCCATGGGAAACGCAAGAACGATGATGAAAATCCAGGAGAGGAGAGATCCCGGCCCGGCAATCTCTGCTGAAAGACCGGGAAGAATTAGGACACCACATCCCAGAACTGAACCAACATAGAGCGCTACGATGTGATGAAGGCGAAGAGAAGATCGCTCTGTCGGTTTTATCATGAATGGCTGAGATATTGACCCATATACACGATAAAGAGTCTCATACCAGTCGGTTGAATACCAGATTCAGGTATCCGGAATGATTGGCAAAAATAATTACACCACTCTCCGGGGATTGCATTTCCCATGAAAATCGGTATCAAATAGGTTGACTTGAACCATTAATTCGCATAATCTCCTTACCTTCCTCTTGAATAATTATCTCAGCTCCCCTGGACAAAAGCTGAACTTTGCGATTCCAACTCTCTCAATTTTTTCTGGAAACTTGGGAATCTTAACAGTTTTCACTCTAGGAATTCCATCTTCAAATATTTCATTATTGATGAGAAGATGCCAAACAATCCGTAAAATCTTA
>Ga0208825_1001200_pt1 | contig 20666 bp, 17 predicted proteins | sample AD_UKC113_MetaG_FD_184450 | JGI IMG/M metagenome (GOLD analysis project Ga0208825, IMG submission 184450) | Active sludge microbial communities of municipal wastewater-treating anaerobic digesters from Hong Kong - AD_UKC113_MetaG (SPAdes)... | ecosystem: Engineered > Bioreactor > Anaerobic >...
TTATTTAATAAATAATTAAAGACGAAAAGACTTAAAAACATTACAGAGAGGACATTAAAAGATGTCCTCTTTTTTTGTATTGAAATCGTTACGACTATAGGGTATAATTGGGTATTAAATTAATATCTTTAAATATATGGAAAAGAAAGATGTTATCAATTTTGCAGTAGGAGCATCTATGCTTGCTGCTGCAGCATGTGGAGCAAAACCAGATGCATCAAGTATAAACAATGGAAATCAGAATCCAACAGAAACACCACTTACCCAAACATATACACCACAGGAAACAGCAGAAGAACAGGATCCTTTAATTCCTCCTGTTGAAGAACTCCCAAAAACCTGTATTGGCTTTGGTGATTATGGGACATACTGTGAAGAATTTAATGATTACACAGGGAAAAATGAAATAACATGGCACGAGGATAGTATGATTAAACAGGGAGAGAGTAATCTAGTAGATTTAAAAATAGAGGGTGGAGAGGTAGAGTTCGAAATGCCAAAAGATGGCGTTATAAACAGTGTCGCAGGAGAGATTGAGATTACTACTAAAGATGAAAAAGGAAATGATGTTACAGAGGAGCTTACACCTGGCAATCCCGCAGTTGATACAGATGAGAATCCATTAATTCCAGCAGGTTCTACTGTCTCAATTAATTATGAACCAAACAATGAATCTAATGGTTTAGCAATCATCTTTGAAGAGGAAAAAACTTTTGAAAATCTAAGAATGGATTGGGGCGAGTATGGAATATCAAAAGCAGTATATGATGAGAATAAAGAGGCTTGGATTGTATCATTGGATGATTGGTGCCTGGTGAAAAAAGGAAATAAGAATCTTCAGGATTTAAAAATAGAGGGAGGCAAATTCGAATTTGAAATGCCATTTGATGGTTATATTAATAATAGCGCAGGAAAAATTACAAAGGAAGATGTGGAAGAATTGCTGTTAGGTAACCCTGTAAAAGATAAGGAAGGAAACACATTAATAAAAGCAGGTGAGAGAATAACAATTACATATGGAGAAGGGAATGACTCAGCAGGTTTTCAAATAGAATTTCCTGACAGATAACCTATTTAGCTACCTTTCTAAATAATTCAAATACCTTCATAAAAAGAGTAGGGGGAAATATACTAAGTATATGCACCCCTACCTTTTGTATATTCCATATTATATATTCTCTTACTGTAGGTTTAATACCTAACTCCTTAACAGCCCAGTTCCTAATCTCATTCGTCTTTTTAAAATGATCTAACATCTTAGATTGACTCTCTGTTTTAAAAGTCATTCTATACTTAAGTACTGTATCTTCTAAGTTATGAAATTCTCCCTTAGTACTAAGTATTAAGAAAAGTTTGACATCTTCTACCTTCCACATATTTTCAGGATACAATCCAATCTCTTCTAATGTTGATCTTCTTAAAGTAACAGCAGGATGTGCAAAAGGTTGAAAAAGAAATAAATTCTTTCTAATATCTTCGTCTTCTACCGCATACTCTCTATGACCAGTAACATTCCCATTCTCATCTATAATATCTATCTGACCACCAACTGCCACACAATTAGGATGGGACTCAAGATACTCTACCTGTTTTTCTATACGAGTAGGATACATAATATCATCAGCATCCATTCTAGCTATATATTTCCCTTTTGATTTTCTTATCCCTATATTTATTACATTACCTAGTCCATTTTGCTTTTTTACTGGTATAACCGTAATCCTATTCCCATAATTTTTAAGTATATTAAGTGTATTATCTTCTGATTTATCATCTACAACTATAACCTCAATATTTTTGTATGTCTGTTCTAAACAACTATCTATACTCTCTTTGATATATTCCTCTCCATTATGAACAGGTATTACTATTGATGCAAGAATTTCTTTTTCCATCGTATTTGCTTTAAAAATAAAAATACAAAGTAAATAAATAGTATTAAAATACAAAGATAACCCAAGTAACTTAAAAGATTGGGCCAATAGAAGACAATTATTTTTTGTATATCATTTACACCAGAAATATCCCAGCCTTGCTTCCACCCATTTATATATACCTTTGTTTCTTTATTTAACAATTCTAATGAAGAATTACCTACTACAACAGCTGTCCATCCGTCAGATTTTGCCTGCGGAATAGATATTAATGCTCTTTTAACTGGAATATCAGAACCTTCTAGAACATAAAAAGAAGGCGCAAATGAATCAAACATTGTAGATGCTTCTAATTCTGTATACTCAAGTGGAAGTATTGGTTTTAAATTAAAATTCATCCATTGATCAGGAATTTCCATCACAACAAATGACTGAAGAATATTCTCCGTAACATTCTTAAAACTAATACTGTTAAAAGAAGCATCCAATCTCTTATTTTCTTCTTTGGAAGATACAAATATTCTTGCCTCAGAAGATGTAATATCATCATAAAAGGTGCTATCTAGATAACACTTATCATCTCCTTCATATGTAAGACATACTGTTGCTGGAACATTTTGTACATTTTGTCCTCTCCAATACCATAAATAATTCTTAAAAGGCATCGTATAAAGAAGCTCCTTATATTGATTTATATACTGCTCCTCGGTTACCTGTTTTAGTCCGTTGCTAAAAGTAACTTCATATTGCTTAAGAGGATCCTCAGCAACTGACGGCTGCCAAAGCAAATTATTACTTGTTGTATAATCAAAAATATAACTCTTATTCCCATATAATAAAGGAATCTTTAATGCTATTGTTTGTCCGTTCTTGATATTTATTAGCTTTTCTTTCGTATCAATATATTCTTCAGTTTTAGAGAGTTTAATAAATTCAGAAGAGTAGAGTAACTCAACATTTCTAATTACTATGCTAGACTTTCCTCCTTTTGGCTGAAGTGCATAAATTGTAAAAGATATGTCATCCGAACCAGTATCAATAAGACTTGGTATAGTAATCGTCACATCACCAAAACCTGTATCTGTATACAAAAATTTTTCTTTATTTAAACACCCTTTGTACTTAGAGGAATACAAACAATATCCCAGCAAATTACCTTCACTACTTTCCCAATTGAAATGTAGTTTATATACAGAACCAACCCCTGGGTTTAAATCTAAATCTGTATATATACACGGGAGTTTACTACTTCCCTCTATAACAAACCCTGATGATATATTTTGCTTGGCTATATTAGGAAGTATTTTATAATTTCCACCTGAGCAGTCACCAGGCTTAGCATTTAAAAATGTCTCTGTTAAATTAACAACTTGCATAGATTTTTCTTCAACCACAGAAATCTCATTAAGTGATCCCCAAGTATTGTAAAGGTTTATCCCATTCTGCACATCATCTTCACTTAAAACCATATTATCTATTAAAAATGTATAAGGCTCAGGTGCAGGAACTATAAACTTTTTATAACTCTCATTCTTTATGCCATTAACAATAGGCAGAGATGGGGAAATTGTTATCTCCCTACCGTTCTTCTTTAAGTAAGAAGGTAATAGGGTAATATCTAACTCCTCAAAATTTGGGTATAAAATAGTATCCAACCCATTATATTTAAACTCTTTTTCTAAGTAACCAGAATTAATAACAGCATCACTAAGGTCTATACTCAATGGAGAAAATTGAGGTTCCTGTGATAAAGACCTAACAAAAAATCCATCCTTTACAAGATTGCTTTCACCATATGATTCAACGAACTTAGGTTCCGAAGAATCTTTCAATTGATAAAGTTCAAGAAAATCCTGTGACCATACTTTATCCCAAGTATTTGTATAAGTATCTATCAAATCCCAATCAAGAGAATGTCCATACCTTCCTTTAACAAGACTTCTATCAATAAGAATATACTTAACGTCATATTTCTTTAAGTCAGAATTTAATTCCATTATGTCTCCAGAGTTAAAATCATTCGTTAATTCTAAAACTGCTTTTTCACCAACATCAGATCCGATAGAAAGCGACATGTCCATAATTGGATTGGGAATGATATATCCTAAAAATTGAGAGCCAATAAATCCCCAGTCGTATTCCCTAAAATACCCATTGTTTGCAGGAGGTGCATAGAAAATTCGAGATGTTGTGTCTTTAGAGATTTCTTCTTTAAGCAAGTAATACTGATTCGGAAGATTTACTGCAGCTCTTGATGTAAATAATTGTCCTCTAAAAAGATACTCTGCATAAAACAAGAATATTATGGAGATCACTATTACCGAAATAGAAGTTAAGATCTTTCTCCATTTCTTTGAGAAAAAGGATCCGAAGAAATTAACAATGTAAACATATCCAACAGATGATGTCAAAACCAGTAATATTAAATACACCTGTCCCAGTTTTGATGACACCCACCTGAAAACCTGTTTAAATAATGGAATATTCTCCTGTAACCATAAATAAACATTGCCAAACGGCGGATTTTGATTTTTCATAACAAATAAAGTCCCGAAGAAAAGAACCCATAAAGGTATGAGATTCCACTTCTTTTTAAAAAGAGAAAATATTAATCCGCATACTGATAAAATAAATGGAATAAGACCAATTACCTTATAAATATCATATTCCTGAAAATCTTTTGACATCGGAAATATATACGAATCTATACTAGGGTCATCAACAGTACCTAAAAGCCTCGTATACAGACGAGCAGAGTTACCAGCAGTTATCATTTGAGCCTCAAGGTCAATGGTATTTGCAGTTATTGCCCTGTTTGTATAGGACTCAATTATCCCCTGACTATTTGAGTATGTATAGTGCACAAAAGGAATTAACCAAAATATCTGTGTAATTAGAAAAATCCCTATACTTATAAGAATATTCTTACTCCTAGCCTTGTGTAAAATTCCAAAATATATTACAAGAGATACAAATAATATCATATCAACAAAAAATAGTGTTGATATGACACAAGTTGATGTAAACAAAAGTAATGAGATTAGAAAAAATATTAAAGTCTTAGAATCCCATTTCTTAAGCAAGAGATAGGTACTTAGCAAAAGCAATGGAAGGAAACCGTACTGCGAAATGTATGGCATTATATTAAAATTAAAAACCCATGCCGTCCACAAAGTTGTAAGATATATAATTCCAGAAAGAAAAAATATCAATCCCTGATACTTTTTTGTTAAGAAATCAGAAACAAAGCATTTCGACAAATATGCCATAGATATTGTACCAACAAACAAACAGAAAAAAGAAAAAACCTGAGATAAACTCCAATTGGGTAGAAACAAATCAAGTACAGAAAAACTCATAGATCTAAATATATCTGCTTGCTCACTATCAGACGCAAATCCTAATACTCTGTATCCTCTCCATGCAGGAGACTCTAAATACCTAGATACTGAAAGAGCAGGGTTTAACTCTGGGGAATAATTATCATTAGATAATATATATTTTCCAGGTTTAATTGATACAACAGTAACGACAATTAGTATTAAGACTAATAATATCAAAGGAAGATTTTTCTTTAATATCTTAAGAATATTCTTAAACTTAAAATCTTTTAATTTCATATATTTATAGTATATCAAAAATACAACCTTTTATATCTGTACACCTTAAATTTTGTTTTGACATTTATCATCTAAGAGTGTAACCTATTATTAGTAATCTGCCTATATATTAAAAGGCATGAGGTACGATATATATAATATATTAAATTTCTACTATGCCTGATGAAATTATTGGAAGTGAAGGAAATACTCCACAGAATGAAAATGTAAGAGCTGGGGAACAAAACTTTCCTTCTCAAAACAGTATTGATTTAAATCTATATACTCAGGAAGTTTCTCCCACAGGAGTTATAACAGCAGTTAATAATGGTTTAAGTATTCCTGAAAACCAAAATAATCAGCTAATTATAGATTCTAAAGGTACTGTAAAAGAAGTTCCACCCATAGAGCAAAAACAATCTGAAGTCTCTAGTCAAAACGAAGTAGATCTTAACAAATTTGAAGAAAGGATCTTCCCTCCTACAGAAACGTTATCAGGGCAACCCCTTGGCAGTACTGTACCAAGTTTTACCGTAGCAACAGAAAAGAAACCTCAACCTGACATCAATCCTTTACATGAGGAGGCATTACGAGTAAATAGAGAAAGAAATATAGGATTTAGAGGACCTCTTAGTGATGAGGGAGCTCAAGCTTTAAAAGATATTGATACCATAGTAGATGATCTAAGTGGCAAGAATTTTAAACAATTAACAGACCTAATGGGACCTGAGGAGGCTAGAAGATATGAAGATGCCCTTAGAAAAAAAGGAGAGGATACACCTCCAACTCCTCCTACACCTGAACCCACACCTCAACCTACACCTGAGCCCACACCTGAACCAACTGAAGAGGATAGATTGGCAGAATTAAATAAAACTCTTGAAGAAATAAACAATACATTAAAAAACACAGACTTAAATATTCAAACTTTACTACAGCAAGGTATTGAGAATTTCTCAAGAGAACAAATGATTGAATACATTGGACTAATACAAAAACAATCAGAGTTAATAACAAAAACATATGAAATACAACAAGAGAAAAACAGAATAGCCTTTGAAAACGCCATCAAAATGTTACAAGGAACAGAACCAACTCCTCCTACACCTGAACCAACTCCTCCCACACCTGAACCAACTCCTCCCACACCTGAACCAACTCCTCCCACACCTGAACCAACTCCTCCCACACCTGAACCAACTCCTATAACAGTATCTGATACAGATAGAATTAAAGAACTTGAGGATCAACTCAGACAATTAAGAGGAGAAAATACACCTGAGCAACAATCTGCAGCTTTAGGAAGAGAATTATCAGTACTGGAAGAAAAATTGGTATCAGTTGGTTTAACAGATGCAGAAAAAATAAGATATTTTGATATTTTAAAAGCAAAAGAAAATATAGATAAACAGATAAACCAGGTAGAACAGGAGAATAAGAGGAAGAGAGAAAGAAAAGAGAAGATAATAAAAATAGCAGCAGGAGTAGTTGGGGCAGGAGTAGCATTAACTACACCAGCATTGGGAGTAGCTGCTGTAATTGGAATTACATTTGGCGGTAGAACATTAGGCAGAGCAATGCAAAGACAATCAGAAAAATTAAGATCTCAATCTAATTCAATTAAATATGAATCAAGAACAGGAAAAACTCTTATAGAATTAGAAGAGATGGATAGAAAACAAAAGAGGAAAGAATTCTGGGCTAATAGACTAGGAGAAGCTAGTGCAGTATTAATAGGAGGCTCAACAGGATATGCCATTGGAACTCTCTTTGAAGGAATAGTTGGAAAAGATTTTTACATAGGTGAAGGTAAACCTCCTGAGACACCAGTTAGTACAAACACTACAAGTAGTACAAATACTACAGCATCAACTTCGGAGAGTGGATCTCTTGGTGGCAATACTCCATCTGCACAAGCATCTGCACCTAATAGTGCAATGCCTGATGCTACTACTATTGGTACAAGTCCTGAGAGTTGGTTAACAGGAGAAACTTTTAATGCATCAGAACTTGGTTGGGATTACAATGAGATGGGATGGCTAGGAGACAGAGTTCACCTTACTGAACTTGGAGGTCAAAATGGTATTATGCAAGGAGAGTTCTTTCAAGAGCTATCTAGATTAGTACCAAGAGAGAAACTAGTAGGCCAAGCTAGTGGAAATATAGTAAATCAATTCTTAAGACAGGCCTATGGAGGACTTGATCCTGCTGTTGCAGCACAGAAAGCAGCAGAAGTCTTACTTGGTAGCTAATAAATAAATTATATTTTAAATAAAAAGAAAAATGAAAGATGAAATTATTCAAAAAATAAAAGAAACAGGGGTACCTGAGCAAGAAATTGAAACATTTTACAATCTCCTCTCTGAGGAAATTTTAGATTTACTTTTTCAGGATTTAGCAGAAAAGCAAACAGACGAAGAGTTAACTATTATAGAAAACAGAATTAAAGATGCAAAATCAACAGAACATCTCGAAGCAATTATTCAAGAGCTTGCACTTACTACATATGGAGAAAATGCTGCACAGGAAATAAATAACATGTATTTAGACTTAATTGACGATTTTAAAAAGAATGTCGAAGATGCAAAAGCCCTAATACAAAGAGCTAATCAAGGAGATAAAGATGCAATAGAATTGCTTAATAAAGCAATGGATACTGACATGTATAAAAGTATAATGGGACTAGAAGAATAGCTCTCTATTGTAAAGGATGACTCTTTCTAACAGTTTCTTCTGCAAGTTTCTCACTAGCATGTATATATTTTGTTGTTGTATCAAGGCTTTCATGGCCTAAAAGTATCTGTAACCCAACAGGATTTGCATCATTTTCAGCCATATATGTAGCAAAACCATGCCTAAGACTATGTGCTGAAGTTGGAATCTGTATACCTAATCTTCTTCTGTAATCTGCAATTTTTTCTTGAAAATAATTGGTAGATATCCTAGCATTAGGCTTTTTACTCCTAATCCCAACAAACGGAATGAATAGAGCAGGGGAGTTGAATTTATCCAAAAACCCACTTTTTCTATATCTCTCCAGTAATTTTAAATACTTCCTATTCTCTGAATCAAAAACCTCTAAATTGCTAAGATCTTTTTGATTAGAATCTTCCCCTACCCCTAAATCTGTTAACAATTTGTTAACATCTCCCTGCTTTTCATTCTTCTCTTTCTCAGAAAATGCATACTCCAACCTCAATTTTAAATATTTGTTTAACCAATTTAGAGACCTTTCTGTCATATATACAGCTCTTTCTTTTTTACCCTTACCAGTAATATATATCTTACCCTCAGCATTTAATTGATCTAAGTTTAAATTGATTAGTTCAGAAATTCTCATACCAGTACCAAAAAGCATTTCTAACATACATCTATTTCGCAGAGCAACTCTTTCATCTTTTTCAAACTCCATAGGAGATTCTATCAACCTAACAAGATCTTCTAATGATGCAACCTTCTTTGTTACCTTTTCTTTCTTAACCATTTTTATACCATCAGGAGGAATTGGAATATCTAAATCAAATTCAATCCTAAATTTAAGATATGATCTTAGAGCAGACAACATCCTATTTATACTACTAGCTTTAAGTCCACCCTCACTTCTTGCTCTAGAATTAAGAGGCCTTTCTAAGATACCAAGCGAACCATAGACCCTACCATACACTTTACTTAGAAAATCTTCCTCATACTCCTGATTCAAGGGTGCAACTATACCAGAAGAATTTTTCCCAGGCCTTCCTGAGCCTTTCAGGGCCTCACCACCATTTTGTATTGATTTAAAGCCACTTTCAACACATCTCTCCCTTATTTTATCCAAATCTTTAAGATGATTCCCGCTTCGCAGATATCCTTTATAATTTAAAATATCTAATTTGCTTAAATTCTTAAACTCAATATTATTAAAATACAAAAACACACTAAATATACACAAATCTCTTGCATAATTAACAATAGTCTGGAAACTGTATCCACTATTTTGAAGATTTAAAAGAAACATATCCTGATCAGGAAGTTTAGGAATGTCTTTTAATAAATATGTTTTCTTCATACTAATATATTATCTCCTAAAAATTTAAAGTCAAAGTAGGGGACCCTAAAATTTTTAAAAAGAGAAAAAAGAAAAATAATAGAGGAGATATAAAAAGAAAATAAAAAAATATTTTTAATTCCTCTCATTTATTTTTGATTTTCAGAATTTATTTAATCATAGCTAAATAGATACTTCCCCAGCTGATACAAATACACGACCGCATATAAGAATGATTATACTCGGTTATATATTACAGAGGATTAAGGCATATGTCAAGCAAAAGAGTAGTACTCCCCCATCAATGTACATAAAATTTTTAACATACAAAATTATCTCTAAATACTTCTCCTATATAATTATTAAATAAATATTAATTAGCACTCAGTTATCCACATTGATATTACTATGGGGTGTATGAAACTATAGGCCTATCCTAAGAAACCCTCACTACTCCCCTACCCTCAACTAGACTATGAAAAAATGTTTAAAATAAAATTTAAAACAATAACAGCAATTAATGCAAGAATATATAAAATCAAAGAGAAATTAAATCTCGTATTATCTACTCTCATATTGGCTATCCCAATAGCAACAAAGTACCCTACTGCTGGAGATAGTGCAGACACCTCATGTAAAATTCCTGTAAATAGTGTTGCTAAAAACATAAAAAAAACTATTAAGGAAACTAATATTGCTTTACGTTTTAAAACGAAACCTTCAAAACCTATATTTCTAAGATGAATAAAAGCAAAAAACCAAAGTATTCCAAACTCAATAGGAAGAAGAAAGTATATTGGAAGTTGTAAAGAAAGAAGGGCAAATGTAAGGAAATATATTGAAAGAGTTGAAATAACATATGATGTGGTTTTCCCCACATCTGCAAGTGGAATATTCTTATACAAATTAACATTAAAGACATTAGTCATTAAAAATGAAATGTATGCTCCTATTGATACAAGAAGGATTAATATAAAAAGGAAAAGACCTTGATATATACGGCTAAACTTCTCAACAAAAAACAATTGAATAAAAAGATACTCTGACATAACAAAAAGAGAGCTATAAACAAGGTATGGAAGTGATTTTATCTTTACTTGAAAATTAAATGCCCAAATTAAACCTAAAAAGGAAATTATAAAATATACAGCAGCAGTAGTTAATACCCTTGTTACTGTCATATCCTGACTCTTAATCAATGTCTGTATAAACATTGTTAAGCCCATCAAAACAGACAGGGTAATCATTTTCCCTCTTTTTACAGAATCTTCTGTTTTGGAAGTAGCTGTTTCTATTGCCATATGCTTTCTACATATTTTATACCCTTAGATGTCAAAACTCTCCCTCGTGAAGTTCTTTTCATCAAACCACATTTCATAAGATATGGTTCATGTACATCTAAAAGTGTTGACACCTCCTCAGAGATACTTGCTGCAAGCGTAGACACACCTACTGGACCACCATCAAAGTTAAAATATATGACTCTAAGGATTTCCCTATCAATATTTTCCAACCCCATATCATCAATCCCTAGAAGTTTCATCGTATCATTTACTACATTAGCATTAACTGTCTTTTTGTTTTTGCTTTGTGCAAAATCTCTTGTTCGTCTTAGTAATCGAAGCCCTACTCTAGCAGTACCTCTTGATATAACAGCTAAAAGTGTTAAGGCATCTTCATCAATATCAATTTCCCAGAGTTTTGCAGCTCTCCTTAATATCTCAACCATATCTTCATCTCCAAAAAAGTCTAAACGCTGTATGAGACCAAATCTATCCCTCATAGGAGGACTTATTTTCCCTATCTGTGTAGTAGCACCTATTAGTGTGAATGGCTCTAAACTTAAACGAATTGTTTTCGCAGAAGGACCTTTTCCCATTACAATATCTAATGCTCTATCCTCCATAGCTGGATACAAAACTTCCTCAACTACTCTTGATAAACGATGGATTTCATCAATAAATAAAACGTCATTTTTCTTTAAACTTGTAAGTATAGCAGCTAAGTCCCCCTGCCTCTCAATAGCGGGACCAGAGGTTATCTTAATAGAAGACCCAATTTCATTTGCAATTGCAAGAGCAAATGTTGTTTTCCCTAAACCTGGAGGCCCATAAAAAAGGATATGATCCATAACCTCTCCCCTCTTTTTAGCTGAATCAATCATCATCTTTATAGTTTCTTTTTCCTGCCTTCTTCCTATCATTTCATTTAATCTAGATGGTCTAATTTTTTGTTCAGCTTCATCAATATCACCATTCTGTACAACTACTCTACTCTTTTTGAGTATATTTTTTTCTTCAGTTTTTTTACTTGATTTAATCATATATTTAATCCTGTAAAACTTTTTTTATTAATACTTCAATATCAACATCTCCCCCTTTAAGAACCTCCTCTCCTTTCTTCATACCATCTTTTAAATCTTTACCAACAAAACCTAGTGATTTTAAAGCTTCTTTTAGTTCACCTAGCTTTACATTTCCTTTCATTTGCAAGTCATCCTTTTCAAAATCTATTTTTCCTCTTAACTCAAGTATGACTTTTTGTGCACCTTTAAGACCAAGTCCTGGGGTTTTACTTAAAAGTACAGAATCACTATCTAAAATAATCTTCTTAACTCTATCCATACTGTATGTTGAAAGTATAGATAATGCGGATTTAGGTCCTATCCCCGAAACAGTTAAAAGCTCTTCAAAGAAATCCCTCTCCTCTTGAGTAGAGAAACCATACAAAGTCTGACTATCTTCCCTAACTTGAAAACTTGTATACATAGATATTTGTGAGCCTTCTTCAAGAAAGTTAAACATTGATGTAACAAAAACCCTGTATGCTATTCCTGATGGTAAAAGAACATCAACATAATTATTCTTCCCTATATTATTTTTTAATACTTTGCCTGATATATATGAAATCATATTAAGAATTTTAAACTATTTAAGTAAATTGTCCATCTTTAATCTATCAAAACAAGCTATAGAAATGGCTAGAGCATCTGAAACATCATCTGGTTTAGGTATTTCATCAAGCTGTAATAACCTTTTAACATTCTCTTCTACTTGCCTTTTATCTGCCTTCCCATATCCCGAAATACTACTTTTTACTTGCAAGGGAGTAAACTCATGTACAGGGATATTTAACTCTTCTAGCACAAGTAATACTACTCCTCTAGCCTCTCCAACTACTATTGCAGTTTTAGCATTGTTATAAAAGAGAAGAGTTTCTAGACCACAATACTCAGGATTGAATTCTTTAATAATCTCCTTTAAATCTTTATACAGCTCAACAAGTCTTTCTCCAATTGATGCCTGCTTAGGAGTAGTTATTGCCCCATAATCAATAGGAGTAGCACTACCACTATCATTAAAATCAACAACGGCCCATCCTGTAGTTGCTATACCTGGATCTATTCCTAATATCCTCATATTGCACAGCTATTAATTTACTTCTTCAAGGTTGCTCCATACATTCTGAACATCATCATGATCATCTAATCTTTCTAAACCTTCTTGAGCCTTAACAAAATCATTGCCTGACAACTGCTTAGTTACTTTTGGTTCTTTAATAATATCTGCTTCCTCTATAACATAGCCAAGCTTTGCTATTTCATCCCTAACATGTGCCAAATCAGTAAACTTCGTATAAACCTCAATTCCCTCTACACCATCTAAATCTATCTCTTTCATATCCTGCACACCCTCAATATCCATTAATTTCATCATTACCTCTTCCCTATTCTCTTTAACATATTTATCTTCTGCCCCAAACTTCTCTGCTTTTTCCATATGTCCACTTCTTAAAATGATTAAACCCTTTGTATCAAAATTCCATGATACAGACCCATTCTCTGCTAATCTTCCCCCTATCTCTTCAAATAATCTTCGCAATTCAGCAACAGTTCTGTTTCTGTTATCAGTTAAAACATCAACAAGTATTTGAACACCCCCATGACCGAATCCCTCAAATGTAATCTCTTCATATGTTACTCCGCTATCTCCTCCGCCTACCCCCTTCTCTATTGCCTTTTGTATTTTATCTATAGGAAACCCAGCTGCCTTTGCCTTGTCAATATACAACCTAAGTGTAGGATTCATTTCAGGGTCCCCTCCTCCTTTCCTTGCTGCATGTGTAATTTCCACTGATAACTTAGAGAAAACCTTCCCTTTCTTAGCATCATTCAACTCCTTTTTATGCTTTATTGTTGACCATTTAGAATGACCTGACATAAATATACAAAAATATATTATATACAAGATATTCTATCACTTTGACAGATTAAGAAAAAGAGGGCTATTCCTTCTGCTCATCACTATTTTCATCTTTTCTTCTCAAAGACCTATTTCCACTATCGCTATATGTCTGACTACTCCATCTTGCAATCTTGTCTTCAATAACTTCTTTAGGAGTACCATATTTCTCCCTAGACTGAGCAATTACCTGTTCTCTTAAGCCAAATGGCTCATATCTAAGTGGTAGGGACCTTGCACTAAATGCATTCGATGTCATTCCATCTATACACAGTTTTATATACATCGAGTGTGCATCTAGGGAAACTAAATCTTCAGAAGTAACAGAAGGAGCAAATTCTTTTTCTAATATTGCAGCATCAGCCTGACTTACAACAAACGAACCCAAAGTACCTACATTACCAAAAATAGCCTGTCTTACAGTTAATGGAATCTGATCAATATACTGATTAGTCATACACAGATCAAGTTTAAATTTCCTTGCTTCAGATAATATCTTAGCAAATGAATCTGTTGCAAAATTCTGGAACTCATCTACAAAAAGAAAGAAATCATTTCTCTGATCAGCAGGAATATCTACTCTTTCTAATGCAGTTGACTGCAGTCTTGTAATAATCATTCCACCAAGCAAAGAAGCAGTTTCTTCACCAAGCTTGCCCTGTGCTAAATTAACAAGCAGTATCTTTTTGTTATCCATAATATCTCTAAGGTCAATAGTTGATTTAACTTGGCCAATAATATTTCTAGTAACTGCAGAAGATATAAATCTACCTACTTTATTCTGTATAGGAGAGACGGACTCTGCTAAAAGTCTTGGATTTTGAGCCATCTGTGCATACTCTTCCTCCCAGAATTTAACAAGTATGGGATCATTAACCTGTTTTAAGATAAATTTACGATAATTTCTATCAGTAAGAAGCCTTGTAACAGACAAAAGGGTTGTACCCTGTGCTTCAAGAGCAGTAGCAACAGCATTTGTTAAAATATACTGCAGTCTTGGACCCCATGATGTACCAAACTGCTTATGAAACACCTCAACTACTCCATCCGCTATTAAATCTCTCTGTGATTTATCTTTAAGTTCAAGAAGATTAAAACCAATAGGATACTGTGTATCAGTAGGATTAAGATATATAACATCATCAACACGATTAGAAGGAATAAAATCCAAAAGCTCATCTACAAGCTCCCCATGAGGGTCAACCATACATGCTCCATCACCATGCAATATATCTGAGATAAACATATTTTTAAATACAGTAGACTTACCTACCCCAGTCTTGCCTAATATATAAAAGTGCTTTCTTCTATCCTCTTTTTTTATACCGAACTCATACCTCGTCCCTCTATAATCTGTCTCTGCAAAAACAGTAACATTGTCATCCCCTGCCTTTGGAAGATTCATAGGCGGTTCTATTTTCTTTGACCTGCTCCATGCAATATTTGGTGTTTCAACAGAAATATTAGGCATATGATATAAAGAAGCAAGCTCTTCAATATTAATAATATCCACAGTATCAGATGGTAAGTATCTCTTTATATATTTAGAATAAATCTGCTCACCACTCTCCTTAGGCTTTGAATGTACAAAAGAGTTAAGATGAGCGGTAGTAAACTGCTTAAAACTTGCAACAATATCTCTTAATATTTGTTCAGATTCTATCTGTGTTGAAGCTTTAGTAACCACCCTAATTTTAAACTCAAAACCAACTTTAAGCATCTTAAGCTCTATTTCACTTAACTCCTCTTCCTGCCCAGGCTGTAATTTAATAACCTCTTTTCTTTCAGAAGCCTCTCCTGTGGTTGTAAGTGTTTCTCCTACACCCTTAAAAATCTTTGAGAGATTAAACCAAAAACCACCAGCATATGGATCTTTCCCCTCTTTTATGTCACTTATATACTTCTTGGAGTTTGCTTGCCAATAGTTAGCAACAGGTCTAACAAGAATCTGAATCCATGCACTCTGATCAATTTTTAAATCAGATATTGCACCTGTAATTGCAGCAAGAGGATCAACATCAAAATTTCTAAATGTTTTAATTGGGAAAATATAATCCTTTTCAAGCTCAATCTCACCTGTTGTAACAAATAGTTGAGCACCCTGCTCTTTGCTTAAAGTATAATCCTGCACATATGTTATGTCTGCATTAGGATACTGTGCATATATCTGACCTTCAATAAACTTGGCAAGATGTTTAGGTACCACTGCATAAAATCTAATTCCCCCATTTCCACTTGATTCTATTTCAAAGCTCACTAAATCAACAGATCTTACATTATCTCCAAGTATTCCATGAATTGAAGCAAACATCTGCTCAGCTGCAAGAGGAGTTTTGTCATTCTCTCTAGGAACTAATATCTGCATAATAACAGGATCTCTAACCTCCTGAAAGACCTCTGCATCATCACCTTTCCCCCTATTAAGAAGAATCATAATGATACCAAATATTAATGATATACCAATAATTATTAAAATTGCTGTAACTATATCCATAACTATTTCATTTTACATTAGAAAACAAATATTTAGAAGATATTAAAAAGAATAAACAGTAGGAATATCTTTTCCCAGTATTATTACAATATCCCCAGTTGTCATAAAAGATGGTCTCCCTTCAATAATTTCATATGTTCCAGGAAACAGCTCTAGTATAACATCAAGAGAATTTTTAAAATTCTCCATTTTAGGGACATAAAACTTTGTTTTCTCTTCCAGCTGCGGCGCATTATCATATCTAACAACTTCACATCCGCTGTTTCTAATTTTTCTAGCATACTGACCTGCATAACCAGTCATACCACTTCCATTGTATACTTCCACCCTAACTTGCTCTTTCTCAAGCTCTCTATCAAGCATATTATCAATAAACTCTCTCCATACAGCATCATATTCATCTACCTTAACATAGCTTGTAATACCAACCCCGCTTAATGATTCCTGCTGAGACAGATATTTACTACTACTTAAATCGATAAGATAAGGGGTTGATGAAAGAATATCCGATTGTATCTGACCAAATCTTGAAATTACTCCCCCAAGTGTTGATAAAGATGAATATATTTCTGCATTAGAATCTTTCAGCTGTGGAGTAGATTTTAAAAGATTAAACCACCCAAGCCTTGATGCAAAAACATTAAGAAAAAATGCTTCCTGATTAACCTCAAAACCATTTGAATAATATTGAGCATATACAGATCCTGCTGATGAAGCATCCAAATTCTGGGAAAATATATTTCTTGCTTGTGGCGTCACCCATATGTATTCATCAATATTTCCTCCCAATAACTGCTCAAACTGCCATATTGCATATTCGTACCCTCTTCCTTCTTGCAGAAAATCTCCAGCAAATCTAAACGAAGCTACAGGAATACTACTTCCGAAATCCTCTTTTACACCACTATACTCAACCCACCCTGGAATATATACAAGCACAGAACTTCCCTTCTCTTTATTCTGAGCATAGAGATATGCCATAGATATCTTTTCTCTCTCATTGTACTCTTCCTCAAACACAATCAAAGTTTTTTCTAACTGGTCTTTTCTTTCAGAAAGAAGATAATAATTAGAATTACTCTTTCCCAAAATATCTACACTCTTAATATCCCTTAAAGCTATATATCCATAAACAAGGTATCCTACAATACAAATAATAAAGAAGAATGCAAACAGTCTTCCCGTATTAATATGAATCTTTTTCTTTTTATTTACTTTTGTTCTATACCTATCTCTTTTAGTGGCCATATTTAACAAGTAAAAACTAATCTTTTCCCATTCATATCACGAAAACTTAATAAAACTGCTTCAAGCATAATATTATCTCCACTTCCCCTCCCATACAAGCTGTCCCCTTTTATATGATAACCTAAATAATTCAATGTTGCTCTAATCTGATGCATTCTTCCTGTCTCAATCTTTATAATCGCCTCATTTCCCCCAAAGAGTATATAGCTTAATGCATATTTAGAACCAGGGAATTCATAACCCTTAAACTCCATTTTATACCTATCTGTTTTACTTCTTCCTATATACCCTTCTACTTTCTTCCACCCTCTCCAAGGTTTTATTTTTATGTTCATTTTTCTTACATATTCTTTTAAATCAAACTTCTGTTCAATATTTGTATACTCTTCCAGCACTGCATGATATATCTTTATAACTTTTCTATTCTTAAATTCCCTCTTTAAAAATTCCTGTGACTCTTTATTCTTACCAATAACTACTAAACCTGAAACCCCCTTATCAAGCCTATGCACAATCCCTGCCCTATCTACTAAATCATCATACTCACCCTTACTTTCAAGATAGTACCTTACGTAATTAGCTAATGTATCTTTTTTATTCCCAACACCTGGATGCATTACTAATCCCTTTGGCTTATACAAAACCAAAAAATTTTTATCCTCATATCTAATATCAAGCTTTCCCTTTTGAGGAATAATTTCATCACTTAAATCTAAGCCCTTTTTAAGCTCTTCCCAATACTCTTCATTTATCTCCACTATATCACCCTCTTTTAACCTATACCCTTTCTTACACGACCTACCGTTTACAATACATCCATTCTGAATGTATTTCTGTAATATACTTCTAGATATAGATACTCCTTTATCCTTTAATATCTCTGAAAGAAAAGTGTCTACTCTTTTTCCTTCCTCTTTCTTATCAATTCTAATTTTCATAATATATTTTACACTACAAAAATTCAAAGTAATACAATCTAACTAAACTATTTATCTTTAGATAGCAAAAGGTAGAAGAATAGATATACTGATGTTAAAACTATAAAAGCATCTGCCAAATTAAAAGATAGACCAGAAAGAAAGATATAGTCACATACGCTACCATGCCACACCCTTACAATCAAATTACTTAAACCTAAAACTGCAAGAGAAAACAACAAATATCTTATCTTCGCTGCTTGTTTAATTCCCCAAATTACAATTAGTACAATTAAAACCGCAGAAAGTAAAGCTTCACCATATATATTAATACCAAAAGCAACACCACTATTTAAAACACACAAATCTACAGAGTAAAGTGAAAATGAGAAGATGATATTAAGAATAGAAGCAAGAATTGAAAGAGCAAATATATATTCCATAGCTATCCAGCCCTAACAGATCTTACTGTTGAAACACTCTGTATCTTTACTTTTGCCTTTCTTAAATCTGATATAAAGAAGTAAGACATAGTTAATGACCAAACAAGAAATATCCCTATAAAGGCATTTTCTAAAACTGTTAAATCTTGGGACAGATAAAGAGAGAGAATATATACAGAGGAAATAATAACTATTAATGTCCCTACATATCCTAGAACATATCTCTCCCAAGAAGGCTCTTTAACAATTTTTGATATAAAGTGAAAAAGAAGAAAGAAAATTATTAATATAGCGATTAAAATTAAACCTCTGTATATCCAAGCATTAAATCCTGAAGTAATTCCTGTATATATAAAAGAGAGACCTAAAATCCCTGTTGAGGAGAAGAATATGGGGAAAAACATATCTTCCCATTTCCATTTTTTTACAACAAGAGAAAAGAATGTTAAAGAAAGAAGCATCGACACAAATACTGCTAATATGATTAAACCACCATCCCATATACTAAAGAATTTCCATGGCAAAAGTCTAAATAAATAAACCTTATCACCATATCTTTCATATGGAAGCCAGTACCATATATATGAAGAAAAGACAGAATCCCATGCAAGAATAATATATACAATTCTCCCTATTGCTACACTTATTACAGCTGACAATACATATATATCAAATACTGAAGACCTATTTTTCCTTGTCTCAATACACCCTCTCCAAAATATATAAAGACCAAGAAAAAACAATATAATATACATCACAAATGGATTTATTCCCTGTATATACTCTTTTATTTGAGAAAAAATTTCTCCCACACTCCTGTTATAATACTTTATTCTTATCTCTTCTTTTTCTTCTTTTTCTTCTTTTGTTTACTACTCTGTACATTCTTTTGCTGATTCTTACTTTCCTGTACTACCTGCTCCTCATCTTTTCCCTTTTTCTTTCCTCCCAGCTTTGATACAGAAGAAACTATGGAATTTCCTAATTTAACAACAAAACTATTTCCTGTCTTGTATTTTGTCATCTTTGATTCAACAGTCTTCTCTGCTTCTCTCTTTGTCGCAGTAATCTGCTCCTCCATTACTTTAACAGTGGGATGTTCCTCTTGCACAGTTGCTCTCTCCTTAATCTTAAAACCACAATACTCACAAAATACATGATCCTTATCTATTAACACACCACATTGAGGACATTTAACCTTAAGTCTGTATCCACAATTTGTACAAAAGACATACCCTGGATAAAGCTGAGAGCCACATCTAGGGCAATCCCCAAGTTCAGATGTCTCATATTTTAAGTATCTTCTCTCTAAATCCTCCCAGTATATTTCCTCTATTGTCTCACTAGGTCTAATAATTAAATATATTATTAATCCAAAAATATTAAAGAATATTACAAGCAGAATATATCCTACCTTTAATCCTTTCTTAGAAGTTCTCTCACTTGAATCAACCCATACCCACCCTATTATTACCAACCAGAATACAACTAAAGCTACCACAAAGAGTGTTCCAAACATATTAAAATCAATATTTCCTACAAAATCAAAAAAATCTAGAATAATATCTTCTAAGTTCATATTTTTAAATATTATTTTATTTTAAAAATGGTCGAGGAGGGAGTTGAACCCTCACACTATTGCTAGCATGGGATTTTGAGTCCCACGTGTCTGCCAATTCCACCACTCGACCTCACTCTGTAATTATATCTCATTAAAACCCTTGTTGTATACACTAATTCTTCTCTTTGTACAAATTCCTGAAACTGGCAATCTCTTTAATAAAGGCAAGCTCAACTATACCTGTAGGACCATTTCTATGTTT
>Ga0208825_1001202_pt1 | contig 20618 bp, 18 predicted proteins | sample AD_UKC113_MetaG_FD_184450 | JGI IMG/M metagenome (GOLD analysis project Ga0208825, IMG submission 184450) | Active sludge microbial communities of municipal wastewater-treating anaerobic digesters from Hong Kong - AD_UKC113_MetaG (SPAdes)... | ecosystem: Engineered > Bioreactor > Anaerobic >...
CATTTCCCGAGTCTTACCCTTTGCCAGAGCGACTTCGGAAAAAGGACTCCGTTGCCGAGCACCTGCCCAAGGGTATTCTGGGCCACCGACGCACAAAACAGGCTGCCAGCACTTAAAAACACTGCCAAGCGATCAAATTCTGGCGTTTTCCCTGACCCAAAAGCCACTCCATCGCTTTCGGGGGATTTCCGCCTGGCTGGTATCATTTGCCACCGGGCCCGATTTACCGGAAACTAAAGAGGAAGGGTAGAGAGCGAAATGAATGGGTGATGTCAAACACGATCTGGTCGCCAGAGTTAATTTGCTTCTGTATAACATCAAATGCTTTCCACATGTCATCGTCGCTGACGATTTGATCAATGGGGCAAGTTTGAAAGCCGTTTAGGGCAGCACCGTGCTCTTCCCTGGCTTCATTGGTCGCCAGAACGATGACCGTGTAAGCGGGATAAAATTGTTTCAGCGCTATATGTAAATACTGTGTCGGATCGGAAGATATCTGGTTCCACTCATAACGTGTAATCTGGTAATTATCTGCCCCGATAAAGGTAATCACTTTTCTAGCCATAATACCCCCGTTATGGCGCAGCACTCAAAGGTGCTGTGGGATTATCGTTGAACCACTACCGATCTAGATACTGAATGTTAACGGTGGGATCGGCAGGCCAATGCCAGATGCGCCGCAGTTCAGCCATAGGCGCAGGTTGAAGCAACGCGCCGCCATGGCTATGAATGTAGGCAGGTATGGTTGTGGGCAGGGTGTTCGGTGCCACCGTCTCCCAGCCGGCGCCCAAGGTGGTGTAACGCGCGTTGCGATCCAGACGCTGCCAACCTGTGATCTCGATGTGAACACTGCCCAGGCCGATCGGCTTGCCCATGCCAAGCTTGTGTCTCATTTCCGGTTCCAATGCAACGGCATAGAGCAAAAGCGCCAGTTCGGCGTTGGTGAGATTGGCATACTCGATGTCGAAAATGAAACTCGCGCCCGGGCGTGCTGCCTCCACGGTCTTGTTCTGTCCATCCTTTATGCTACGTGGCTTCACGTTGCCCGGCAGGTGATGGTAGTAGAACTTGCGTCCGCGCGCATCGCGCCCAGTTGGTGTGCTGGCATAAAAGGCGCGGTGATGCGGCTTAGGCGTGGAGAGTACAGCCAGGGTGAAGGTGTCTGTCTGAAACGTTTCCTCAATGGCTTTCGCGTCACTGATGGCGACAAGGCCACTGAAGACCTCACGGCGGTTGAGAAAACCGAACATGCGGCACGCAGGACACAGGTGGTGAACATCGGTGCAATGATTGTATCCTGATGGCAAGTTGTAACGGATGGTGTTGCGCTCGTAGCTCAGGTTATCGTAGATGAAACAGGAGCCGGAGACGGCTTCGGCGACGCTTCGCAGTACGCCTTTGATGGAAGTGCCCGGAATGAAATGGTGATTCCCTCTATCGCGACAGAAGCGCAATTGCTCATGCAATTTGCCACGCGCCGAGCTTTCCGAGCGATATGCCGGCACGAAAATGTGGGTCTCTGCCGTAATTTGGCAGGCAAGGCGACCGCTGAGACCCGTGAACTGGTCGTGCCCGCGGCCGCGGACGGATTCCCTCCGCGCTGGCGGCGGCAATGGCACAAAATCGTATGGATTCATCAGTTTTCCTCCCGTTGCATGGCAACTGCCCGCGCAAAGACAAAGGCGCCGTTCGCCGCATCGCGGAATTCCTCGAACACTATCTGGGGGTGTCCTTGACCTTCTGGTAGGGCTTCATACACAGGGGGGGCCCCCAGAGCGATGTTATCGGGGCCCCAGAGAAAATATGGCTGGAAGGCGCTTTCGCAGGATGCCAGATCCAGGCCCAGGGACCACTCTGTGGCAGGAGGATTCTCGGCGATCCAGAGGGTATGGAAATTCGCTGTTTGCGCGCGCCATTGCACTTCGACCGTGGCTCCGAAGGCGCGTCCACAGGGCCATTCAGCAGGCAGCAACGGTGTCTCGGATGCAGGAAAACGGATGCTGTCTGGCCGTTCCACGATGGCAAAGGGCAGCTGTGGGCGGTGGGCAGCCAGGAGGGTCGTCAATTCAGCTTCAGTCAGCGTTCGTGCGTAAATCTTCATCTCTGCCTCCCGCGCCACCGTTGCATTTCTGCGGCATCCTGGAATTCTCTGGCGTAATTCACCCAACACGGGCCTACAACATCCCACGGGAAGGCGTCGCCTCGCCAGGTTGCGGTGGAGCGCAACCCGTTGCTGCGCCAGACAACCCTCTCAGCATCGAAGGGAATCTGGACTTCATCGCCGGCTGCCACCCCATAAGCGGTTACATCAGTCAGGGCGCCCATCCCGCGCAGCAGCAAGTGGTTGTCTTCCGGTTGCGGCGCCTGGGGACCGAGGAAATGCAGTTGTACCTCGCGGATAGTCCCGCGCACTTTGCCCAGCCCGCGGCTTTTGGCGGCTCCGATGCGAATCAGGCCCTCGCTCAAATCCGCCAACACGAAGCCCACCAGTCCCAGTTGCCAGAGCTCGAAGTTGCGCAGGTGCAGGGTGGTGACGAAGACGCCTTCGGTGATCACCTCCAGGTCGAATTTGACGGCGTGGGCTGCGCCGCCGGTGAAACGATCCAGCCCCACACCGTCACGCTGTTGCGGTTGCGGCATAAGTCCCTCGACATAGGCGTCCGCGGTCGCAAACCGCCCGGCGTACCAGGTGGAACCGAAGAGCTTGCACATTGGGCAGGAATAGGCATATACCCGTTGATTGACCAAATCAGCTGCGTCCTGTGGATCGGGCAAAGCGTTAGTTCTCTTGAGACGGTCGAAGATTTGCCCACAGGAGCTTGCTTCTTCCTCGACCTTGGCGAAAGGGTTGCAGGCTGCCGCGGGGTTCAACGTGCGGGCAATCCGCTCTGCGTGGCTGCGCAGTACCCCCTTCAAGCTGCTTCCTGGAAGATAAACTTGTTCTTCACCGTTGCGCCACACTTTCACAAAGGCCATATCGGGACCGCTGACGGTGGTCACCCCAGATTTGATGAGAATGGGACCCACAGGTTCGATCTGTAGGGTAATCACGCATTCGTTAACCAGTTGTTTGAGCATTTTGTGCCTCCGGGTTGAGCAATTGCTGGATAGCTTGATTCAGCAGCGGAGCTGCATCTTGGAGCGCCGGCGGGCCCTGGGTCAGATAGCTTGTGAGCGCGGCGGTATTCTCGAAATCTACCATTTGCACCTGCAAATCCTCCAGGTGGCAGCGCCCCAAACCCCGCGAGCGAATGCCGCCCAAGGTCACCATGCCGTTGACGAGCTCTTGCAGGCCGATGGCAACCAGTCCCAAGTCCCGCAGAGCAGCGTTCTCGACGGTGAGAAAGAAACCGAAGCCAGTGCCAGGCGGAACGACCTCATAATCATACTTAATGCGCTCACGGGCGCGCTCGCTGTCGCGGTCAATGCCTACGCCATCGCGCACCTGCACAATATCCAACCAAGGCTCTTGCACGGGCAGGTCGGCGAATTGCGTCAAAGCTGCCAGGCGTGGTGAGCCAAAAACCTTGCATGTGGCGCACAACCAGCGGTCAAGCGCCTTCAGCAACAGGGCATCTGTGACGGTTTGCCCTGCCACTTCCTGAAGCTGCAGTGTTTCCAACGCTTGTGTTATGGCCTCACTGTCGCGCAGCGCGCGCCCCATCAAGCCGGTCAGCACACCATACGCATCATCCAGGCTTTTGTTAGTGCTCATGCACGCCGCGTATCCGGGTTGCAGAGCGCAGGTATGCAAGCCCAGATGCGCCAGGTTCGGCACCAACCGTTCGACGGCAGCGCGGAACGCCCCCTTGAACGACGAACCGGGGATGTAAGGCCTCCCCAGCGGGTCGCGGATGATAGGGCTGTCACTGGCGCTGATCTGCTCGCGTCCCCCGCCGATGTGGAGTGCCGTATCCATTACCAATGTCCCTCTAAAGACATGGCGCCTCCTCATATGTCCACGGGATAATTGTTGACTCATCTAGGTTACCTCCGGTTTCGATTAGAACAGATTTTGTTTCACCGTCTCAATGCGTTCTCTCATGTCGGGCGGTGAATAGTCTTTCAACATACGCAAAAGAGGACGAGGGAGAGTCACATTCTCATCTTTGTTGGCTATCTGCTCCAGATTCTGCATCAGGATTTCGCACAGTTGGCGCCATACCTCATTTTCGGGATCGGAATTTGGTGATACCAGTATGAGTTCTGATAACCAGATGACGATTTTGGAGTTCCACATATTCAGTTCGGGGTCATAGAACTCCAGCATCTTATCCTGAAGCTTCTTCAATTGTTCATTGCGCCCCTGTTGATCCAGCCTCTGAAGCAACAGTTCCCAAGTCCAGAGCAAGATCTGTGGTGCGGGTAGGTCATGGTTCTCTGACTCAAGAGCCAGACGTAGGCGATGCGCAAGAAAACGATACTGCTCCGGATCAAGCACATCTAGCAGTTGCGCAATTGCTTGCTGGTCAAGAACAGTGTCCCTATTGTCGGATTGACTCTTCAGGAAATCTAGGATAAGACTGGCACCTTCTGTGCCCGACAATCGTTCTGCTTCAACTTGGCGACTGAGAACAAGGTTCACAGCTCGCTCAAATAGCGACACCACTTCCGAGGGCCATATGCTCAATCCCCTTTCAATGGGCTCAATGGGATTCACGGAAATGTGACCTGGGTGAGCGCTTCTGTTGCGCTTGGCCTGAAAATCATCCAGTTTCCCACGCGCATCTCGTACCATACCCATCTCATCGCAAGCCTGGATTAGTTCCCAGTCGCCGATTTTCCCTGGATCACCTATCGGTTTCTTGTGTTTCACTTGATAGCAATATGAGAAGAGCTGATAGTGTTGCCGCGCTACCAACCGGTAGTAACTCGTGACAGCGCACCACCCCATCACCACGGCGGCATCATACGCACCAACAGCAAAACACAGCGCTCCCTCGTTTAAATATCTCCATGCTTCAGGTTCGGCGACCTGCGTTAGCAGGAGCTGAATTCGCCGTTGTTGTTGCTGCAGTCCGGAAATTACGAGGGCTTCTTGCTCAGATGCGGGATTCTCTATCATAGCCGCATGCTCCTCCGGTCTGGAATCTATCGGTCCCCCGGTTTGACCCAGAGGCTATGGGCGACGAGGTGTTGGACGAATTCGCGCGCCAGACGGCGGTGCCACTCGTCAGCAAGTTGCCTCCCTTCGGCGGAAGTCAACGGCGGGCCGCCCGGTACTGAGCCAAGCAATTGCTCGCTCTCTGAGTGCAGGTTATTGAGTGTCTTCAGCATTGCCTTCCAGTAATCTGCGACATCATCACGTCCAGCGCGGCTGGCTTTGTTGCCCTGGTTTTCAACGTAACGTTTGATCTCGCTAAAGCTGGGCGCAGAAAGCACGATATTCTGAAGGCCATTCAACTGCGCATTGGTGATCTGGCGCGGCAGCAGGTCGCGGTAGGATTCCGCGAGTTCCACAGCATCGCGCTGTGCTCGGTCGCTCCACGCTGCCAGCCGTTGCCGCAATACCAGGGCGCGAGCCGGGGCGTTCATCAGGACACCTCCCGATAGGATTGTTCTTTTTCCCGGCGCAGATATTCGAAATTGGCCGCCACATGGCGTAGATATTCCCGGCAGAGCTGCAGCTGAATGCGGCGCGGCAAATCGTCGTCATACGCTTCCGGGTAGGATTTGAGCTGGTCGGCGATCTTCTTTGCGTCATCGCGCAGGCCTTCCAGTTTGCTGAGCAGCATTTGTCCCACGCCATTTTGGGCCCAACGTTCCCCGCGCCCGTCGCGGCCTATAAGTTTCTTGAGCAGGTCCAGGATATCCGATACTTTGTCGGTGCTGGCTGCCAGAGTCTCCACATTCCGGACCTGCCCCAACTCAAGTTTCACCACATCTGCCATCCGGCCCGCCAGGTCGCGGGCGCTATCGGCCATGCTGTCACTTTCCCTGGCAATCAGTGTGCGTTGGTGCGCCAGGAGTTGTTGGCGTTGCCGCCGCAGTTTGTCGTCAGTTGCTTGTGTTGTCATGCTACTCTCTCCTTACAGCTCGCGTCGAGTGTATGTGTAGTGGAATTCATCGCAGGCGCGCACGCGGCCAAAGCCTTCAGCGCGACGTTCGCCAACACCGGCTGTCTCCAATTGCGCGAGCCGGGCGAGCGTTTGAGTTTCGTCTTCTGGCGCAACCTTCCCCAGCCAAACCGAGCCACGCTTGAGCGCCCAGGTATCTGCCTTAGGCAAACCCCACGCCGCGTTCCACCCTGGCACCGGCATCGCTTCCAGTTCACGCTCTCCCCATTCGGCCCAGGGCAAGCCCAGATGGGAGGGCTGCAGTGCTGCCAACACCGGACGGCCACAGGCGTCTTGCAACGCCAGATGGCTGTGCGCCAGAATGGTGAAGAATTTCGACTGCGGCGGTTCCTGTTTGTACAAGCGCCACAGGCGACCAGCGGTGCGATTGAGCGCTTGCCAGCGTTCTGGTAGGGTTGCGCCGACAGCGAGGGCGTCATGAAAGGTGACCTGAACTTGCCCAAAACCCCGGCTGCGACCATAGCCCAGATATAGCACACCGGAATCGGGGAGCAAAGCTTTGATGCGCTCGGTCAGGAGCGCTGCTTGCACGTCATCAAATCGCAGACATCCCGTGAACCACTGTCCAGCTTCAAGCGCCTGCTGTGAAAATAACATACCTGAGGCCACAGCGCCAGTAGCCCGGTCAACAGCGGTACCCGTGCGGAGAATCTCATTTGTCTCCTGTTTCACAAAACCCGGATCGAGTTGTCTTGCGTAGGAGTTCTGTAAGCGGTCCCGAGGGCAGTTATCAGCTTCCGCGGCATGCTCGCGCTGGCATACCGGACATGCGGCGATATCCTTCAACGGTTGACTCCAATCATCGCGGCCCGCCGCACGAAGTGCGGTGCAGAGCTCTAACCGGAGCAGGGTATCGGTCACAGCATCCGCATGGTCGGCGCCAAAGCGTTTGCAGCTCCAAGCGGTGGCAGGCGTGACATGACAGGGTTCACCTACGTTGGCTGCGGGCAAGAGATCAGGATAAGACACCAGCTCCTGGAGGAACAGCGCTTGAAAATCGGGGTCCTGTGCGCGAGTAGAATCCCCACGCAAATACAGCGCGGCCAGCGCCCCGCGAAGGGTGCTACCTGGAACATAATCCAGGGTCGGGGAAAACTGCGTACTGGCGCGTCTTCTGTGCAGAATCAGAGGAGAACGAAGTTCGACGGTGAGCCCCAGTTCAACCATGGCAGCCTCCTTTTTCGTCGTTCCAGCAGTCCAGGAGCCCGATATTGTCCAGTATGGTGCTAACGGCTTGGGCTTCACCGTTCACCAGTATTTGCTCCGGCACCGTGATTTCACACTGGCCCAACCCGCGACTGACCTCTCCTCCGACGGTATGCACGAGCTTGAGACCGGCGAGCAACAACAACAGCTCGTAGCTCCAGTCCGCTTCCCCCATTATCGGCGTGAGCTCCAGATAGCCCGCGATACCGAGCGGGGCTTCGAAGATCATGTTGGGCGCCGAGGCTTCGCTACTGTATAGATGCGCCTCAGCAGCCAGCCCTCGCGCACGGCTGAGTTGGACCTGCGTGCGGGTGTGAAACTGCCCGTGGACGACCATTTCGCGGGAGTGGACTTTCGGGTTGATCCAATCTTTCAATATGGCGTCGTGCCAGTATAGCTCGGAGCCTCGCCCGGGAGCGCCGAAAACGCGACAGACCAGGCATTCCTCTCGGCGGCACGCGACCATGCTTTGGGGATAGGGTGCATGGCAATGGGATAATCCCAGGGCAGGTAGCAGGCTCTCGCAGGCGCTGCGCACCCGTCCCTTCAAGGTGGACGCAGGCAGGAAAGCCTGTCCTGCTCCATCGCGCAGGACGGTGCGATGGACTAATCCCCGACGAAAACCAGTGCCAATATGCAGCGGCGCGGTCATTTTGATAATCAACGGAGCAATGCGTATCTCAGCAATTGACATCATCCACTCCTTTCTGGAACGAAGGGCAACAGTTCCACCAGATCACCCAGGGCGGTCATCCTTTCGCCCGGCGCACACCAGGGGGGAAGGCACGCTGCGTTTAGGTTACTCGACCAGCGGAAGAAGTCGCGCAGAAGCAACCACTGATTGTGACCAACACGCGCCAGAGACTGCAGGCTGGCCATCGTGGCTGTCTCCGGTGAAATGTGCAGACTTTCATACATTGTCTGTAATTGACTTGAGGGGAATTGCTGCAGCTTTTTCACATGCTTCAGGAGTTCAACCAGGTCACACAAGAGATAAGGGCGACGATTCTGGTATTTGCTGTTGGTATCCTGTCCATGCCCAGACGCGGAAGTCACGATCTCAAAGTCAATTGCACCTGTCTTGTAGCCAGCTTTGAAGCTACAGGCCTTGGCGCGCTTCAAACACTCTCCTGCCAGCCGCAGCAATTCAGCAATAGGGTAATCGGCGTGCGCCAGAACGACTCCGACGGAGAGCGTGAGGCCACCGGAGCGCGTTTCAAACTCCTGCGCGAGTTTCAACGCTGCCTCCATTGCTATATCTGCAGCTGTGACCAACAGCAGATCATCACCTCCCAGCAGCAATTTGATGTAGGGCGTGCGCCCCTCGCGCACAGTGCCGCCTAGCGCCGCATCCAGAGATTGGCCCAGCCATGTACGCAGATTTTCGGAAAACTCGGCGTAAGCAGTGCGATCGCCTAGCCCCTCCAGGCGTTTGCCGATGCAGTTGCCATCGGCATAGATGAATCCCATATATCCTATCGGCGTCGCCAGGCCGCCGAGCTGTTCAAAGTCCTCAGGTTCATCTTGACGTGGGGCGGGCGCACTTTTGCGCTTGGCCTGGCAGGCCCGGCAGAGCAGGCGCGGTAGCCCTTCTTCGTCGGTAGAACGGCAAGCGGCCGGGTGCTCTCCGCAGGCATCACAGATGTGCAGGTACGGAAGCATCTCAAGTCCGGGTTGCGCCGCCTTGTGCGCTTTTGCGCGTCGCAGAAGCCGGCCCAGTTCCTGCACGCGCTCTCCAAATCCCTGGTGTTCTGTCGCTGGCGCCAGGGGCAGAGCGGCGCCGGTGATGGTGGCGGCCAGGGTCTTCTGAACGTACAGCTTTTCTACTGCCGCCATGACATCACGCGCCGCATCTGCCGAAGGCGCCAGGAACAAGGCCCCGCCGCCATTGGCATAAACCTTATCCAGAGCTGGACAGACATTACGCGCCACCTTCTCTGTTTCAGTTGCATTCAGCCTGTCTAGCAGCGCACTGGCGCCACGAATCTCTTTGAGTTTGTTGGTGGCAAACAGATAGTTTTTGATATGATCGGTATCGAACAGCACCAGACATCTTTCCTCACTCACATGCACCTCCTTCAATACGTTTTCACTTCATACCGTCCATTTCCCCACACGGCGGCTTTGCCGATATGCACCCACTGCCCTAGCCAGAGCGCCGGCAGCAAGGGACGTAAATCCACGGGCGCAGCGTACCAGGCTTCCCCGACCAGCCCATCTAGCGGCATGACGCCCTGCGCGCTATGACGTTGGGCGGAAATCCAGGTGGTTTCGTGATGTTCCAGACGTACTTGCTCCGCCAAATCCAGCAGCGGCCCCCAGGTCTCGTGGGGCCATTCGCCCGCGCCATGGACCTGGCTAAGGATGCGCAATCGGCGGATCACCGCGCGCATGACGGCAGGGAAATCTGGCCGCGTGGCGGTCTCCCCGCGCATCTTGATCTTGAGCGGACTCAGATAGCGAAGGTGGAGCCGGGTAGCCGGCTCCGCAAGAACGGTCGCAGTCTCCTGGTCATAGCGAATCACCGCCAACTCGCTGGGCCAACCGCGCCACACGTCACCCTCGAGCAAGGGTAACGGCGTACCGGGGTACCCTGCCAGCACCTCGGCTCGTGTGAGCTTCAATTTGAGCCGCGAGCTTCCCAGACCCCGGTCGCCAGCGGCAAGGAGCGCGGCCACAAAAGCGGGTTGCTGGCTGATCGCCAGGTCACCGATCAACGTCAATTCGATTTGCAGGCGGTCGCCGGCCTGGAAATCCCGACGGCGATCTTGATAATCCCACAAGACGTAGGCTGGCGGCGGGGTGTCGCCCATCAGCCGTTGCAGCGACTCGGCCCACTCGCTGCGCGGGGGCGGCTCTAGCAAGCGACCAAACAGGCAGGTTTCGGGATGCTGGCAGCCGTGACGACAACGCCCGCTCTGTTCACACCACAACGGGGCCAGGTGCCAGAGCAAGGCCCGGCGCAGCAGGTCGCCCTTGTACGGAGACAGTTGGGCAGGGGTAAGGGTCTCGAAGGCGAAACGTAATCTTAGCAGGGGCAGGTGTTCTAACATCGGTGCGTAACCACTCCGGAGTATGGCAGGGCAGCGCCAGGAAAAGAGAGTCTCCCTCTCACGGGATCATCATCCGGCAGGGGATTGCCACCGATGAGCAGACACAACACCTCAGTCTGGAATGGGGTTAGATCGGTCATCGTCGCCTCCATGCACAAGGCAGAACTCAGCAACTTTTTCATTGTAGCATGGTTCGCGGGAAAAGGCAATTTATCTCTGAAGAACCGCTGGTCATTAAGGGCTGCCCGCAGCCAGGCCTGCCCTTCTGCCAGGGGGCGATATTCGGGTCCCGCATTGGAATTCCGGCATTCCAAGAATCCCAACCAGAGCAAGACCCCTTGCCCCAGCCAGGCGTTGAGCCGCTCAAGGCTGTGGATGATGGCTGGGGGAACGTGTGCCAGATTCTCCCATGGGACAGGAATGTGGTAGAGCCCCAGTCGCCGCAGGTGAACTTTGACGGTAGCCTGCGACGTCCAGGAATCCAGCGGCAACTGCGCCGACCAGGCATACCAGGCCCGCGCTACGGCTTGCCAACGCCGCGCTACGGCTTCAGGAAAAGCCAAAGCCGGCAGAGCCTGGTCGGCAGTCGCGAGATGGCGCCACCATACCTCACGCAGGGCCTGCAATTGCAGGGGGGCGGGTTGCGCCAACCAGGTATGCGCCGCTGGAGTGAGTTCCCATACGTGCGCCTCTCGAACACGAGCGGGACGGATCCAGCCGCCAGCTTGCAGTAGCGCAACACAAAAATCACCCAGCACTGTGGGTGGAACAGCTGCGGATATCCCAACGGCATTCAATGCGAACTGGTCGCCTGAAAGATGGGGGGCAGGGCAAGCTAACTGTTGTTGCCGCGCCAGTGCCAGACAGCGCGCACAATCGTGCAGCAAGAAAAAGGCGAGCTTGGGCCAGGAAGTTTCCTCCATGTTGCACACCCCCTTGACATGTTGTGAGTTCCAGAGTAAACTAATAGCAGGTTGCTACAGCTGGTAACGATATGAAGTGTGTCAAAATTTGGGATAAGTATCAATTCTAACCAAAAAGGGGCCTCGGGCCACCTGGGGTGGCACACCCACTGCAGAAAACGCCACAATTATGGGCTGCAGTGGGAACAAAACCTCAAAAAGGGGGGGAATAGAGCGCAAAACGGCGAAAAAGATACGTGAGTGGGGAATCGAAAATGGCTATCCGAGGAGCCTGCCCATCAGCGAGGGTATTGAGACTTTTAGGGTGAAGCCCTCCAGAAATTCACTCATAGTAATCCGAGGAGCCTGCCCATCAGCGAGGGTATTGAGACCCGAGATCTGGGGGCAATCCCAAAGTTGCGAATCTTGTATCCGAGGAGCCTGCCCATCAGCGAGGGTATTGAGACCAGACAATGCCAAAACGATCTTGTCAGAATTATAAATCCGAGGAGCCTGCCCATCAGCGAGGGTATTGAGACGCTACAATAACAACCCACCTTGGGCCGGTGGGGGCCATCCGAGGAGCCTGCCCATCAGCGAGGGTATTGAGACGGTCCCAACAACGAGGACAGGGGTCTCTTGGGCCTCAGATCCGAGGAGCCTGCCCATCAGCGAGGGTATTGAGACGACTGGAGTCCCAGGAGTTCCGCGCGGGCCTCCGCAACATCCGAGGAGCCTGCCCATCAGCGAGGGTATTGAGACAACAACTCCTCCGAATAGAGGACCCGGGACTGGGTCCATCCGAGGAGCCTGCCCATCAGCGAGGGTATTGAGACGTACCGAAACTCTACCGGAAACATTTCCCTCCTTTTATCCGAGGAGCCTGCCCATCAGCGAGGGTATTGAGACGACGGGAGACACGGGTTGCCCATTGAAACTCCCAGATCCGAGGAGCCTGCCCATCAGCGAGGGTATTGAGACGACATAACAAAGACATCATCACGGGGGTCAAGTCTCCATCCGAGGAGCCTGCCCATCAGCGAGGGTATTGAGACTCAACAAGCAGCAGCTCATTCAGATTCCAATCCCAACTCATCCGAGGAGCCTGCCCATCAGCGAGGGTATTGAGACTGGCGGGAGCGGGGGCCGAGGTCGGGGTGGCCACAATCCGAGGAGCCTGCCCATCAGCGAGGGTATTGAGACTTAGTTCATATAAAAATTCCTGTACGGGTTTAGAATTATCCGAGGAGCCTGCCCATCAGCGAGGGTATTGAGACTTTAGCTTCATCCATATTTCAGGTCCTTAAGTATAGATCCGAGGAGCCTGCCCATCAGCGAGGGTATTGAGACATTTTTATCCTCCATCCTCTTCCTCCTTAAACTCCTCAATCCGAGGAGCCTGCCCATCAGCGAGGGTATTGAGACCAAGGACAACAACGACCACAAAGACGCCGATCACCTTCATCCGAGGAGCCTGCCCATCAGCGAGGGTATTGAGACCAGGAGAATGTCGGCTGCTCTTGGATTGAAGCGTGTCATCCGAGGAGCCTGCCCATCAGCGAGGGTATTGAGACAAAAATCACAACAGCCACTACCGTCCTCATCATCCCATCCGAGGAGCCTGCCCATCAGCGAGGGTATTGAGACTTTATTCCCTACAAAATCGATGATGGACACCACCACATCCGAGGAGCCTGCCCATCAGCGAGGGTATTGAGACCATCCTTTCTTCTTGTCCCATCTTGAGGAGCTTAGAATCCGAGGAGCCTGCCCATCAGCGAGGGTATTGAGACTCTCCAGAGAGGTCGGTTGTAACGACCCCTAAAAGTAAATCCGAGGAGCCTGCCCATCAGCGAGGGTATTGAGACGATTTTTTCTCCCGATGGTTCTGGAGGGGTTTCAAAATATCCGAGGAGCCTGCCCATCAGCGAGGGTATTGAGACTCTTTAACATCTGGGTGGTACCTGCATTCCAACCCGAATCCGAGGAGCCTGCCCATCAGCGAGGGTATTGAGACGACCCGGAATTTTTATCTTCCATCTTTTATCCCTCCTATCCGAGGAGCCTGCCCATCAGCGAGGGTATTGAGACTGATCCCAAAAGAGACCCTGGATCATGTACGGGGACATCCGAGGAGCCTGCCCATCAGCGAGGGTATTGAGACTTTGAAATAGTGAGCCCGGGCAAAACCGGGCGACAGAAATCCGAGGAGCCTGCCCATCAGCGAGGGTATTGAGACAAACCTGTATGGATTTCCACCGTGGGCATAGCCCTTTATCCGAGGAGCCTGCCCATCAGCGAGGGTATTGAGACCATAAGATACCAAAAACCGATTCTAAAATATTTAGAATTATCCGAGGAGCCTGCCCATCAGCGAGGGTATTGAGACAAAGGACAGAATTACGGGGTCGTCGGGAGAGGCCAAATCCGAGGAGCCTGCCCATCAGCGAGGGTATTGAGACGAGCCCATACAGGACATCGCACCCTTCCTGTGTCATCCGAGGAGCCTGCCCATCAGCGAGGGTATTGAGACACTCAAACCCTTGGGGGCAAGGCTCGACCCCCCTCATTATCCGAGGAGCCTGCCCATCAGCGAGGGTATTGAGACTAAAACCTATAGATCATCCCAGAGGCGACCCACTCCCGCATCCGAGGAGCCTGCCCATCAGCGAGGGTATTGAGACTATTAAAGCCCTGGGCGAACCAAGCGAGCCCCAAGGATCCGAGGAGCCTGCCCATCAGCGAGGGTATTGAGACGCCCACAGGGACCGGTTGCGCCAACGGGCGTAACGATATCCGAGGAGCCTGCCCATCAGCGAGGGTATTGAGACGTCATCGGGGTTCCATTTGGAAAAGTCATACCCGACCATCCGAGGAGCCTGCCCATCAGCGAGGGTATTGAGACGTTATAGAACCAGGCCTCGGTGGGGGACACCCAAATCCGAGGAGCCTGCCCATCAGCGAGGGTATTGAGACTAAAAACTCACTTCTTGCGAAGGTCCTGGACTACGTCATCCGAGGAGCCTGCCCATCAGCGAGGGTATTGAGACCTAATTTAGACAACAAAAATAACCAAAAATAAGACAAAAATCCGAGGAGCCTGCCCATCAGCGAGGGTATTGAGACGCGGGGTTCGCGGATCCGATTAAGGACCCCACCCCGAGCATCCGAGGAGCCTGCCCATCAGCGAGGGTATTGAGACGCTATCAATCGACCGAGAATTTAACAGCGTCGAATCCGAGGAGCCTGCCCATCAGCGAGGGTATTGAGACCACAGTGTCAATCCTACTGGTTGAATTTGGCATTAAATCCGAGGAGCCTGCCCATCAGCGAGGGTATTGAGACCTTTCGATGGGCAGCAAGCGGCGGCGCGCACTCCGCATCCGAGGAGCCTGCCCATCAGCGAGGGTATTGAGACAACAGTCATCATTGTCCCCCTCTTCTTCTTGTCGTTCATCCGAGGAGCCTGCCCATCAGCGAGGGTATTGAGACTCCTCGGGGACGGAGGGCGTGGGCACGGGCGCGGACATCCGAGGAGCCTGCCCATCAGCGAGGGTATTGAGACCTTCTAATTCACTGACCTTCCGCCGTAATTCTTCCAATCCGAGGAGCCTGCCCATCAGCGAGGGTATTGAGACCTACCAATGCCTTCATCTTGACCCTCCATTGGCGTGATCCGAGGAGCCTGCCCATCAGCGAGGGTATTGAGACTAAAGCTCTCTGAGCTTTTGCGGGTTCACGCCCAAGGATCCGAGGAGCCTGCCCATCAGCGAGGGTATTGAGACTAGATCCACCAAAGTTACCTGATCCAAGGTTACTTATCCGAGGAGCCTGCCCATCAGCGAGGGTATTGAGACGGCACCCAAACCTGTTGAAAGGGCGCTAACCCCATAATCCGAGGAGCCTGCCCATCAGCGAGGGTATTGAGACCCTTTCTCCGGGAAAAAGAATTGCATAACAATCTCTCATCCGAGGAGCCTGCCCATCAGCGAGGGTATTGAGACAAATCTCCTGGGCTTGAATCCAGAATTTTTCCGTTTATCCGAGGAGCCTGCCCATCAGCGAGGGTATTGAGACTTGAAGTAATCACGCTCTAAATCAATTCGCTCTCCGCAGATCCGAGGAGCCTGCCCATCAGCGAGGGTATTGAGACCTCGAATCCCAAGTACGTGAGGATTGTGACGTCCTTATCCGAGGAGCCTGCCCATCAGCGAGGGTATTGAGACGCAATCTGTGCCCAATCATCATGTTGGATAACTTCCATCCGAGGAGCCTGCCCATCAGCGAGAGTATTGAGACACGTAATCATATTCAGTTACGAATTGCATTGGCGCGCATCCGAGGAGCCTGCCCATCAGCGAGGGTATTGAGACAAAAGGCCTCTTTTCTCATGAACAAAATCCTCCTTTTATCCGAGGAGCCTGCCCATCAGCGAGGGTATTGAGACGAGATGGAAGGCACGGAGTCAAAATAGCCAACACCGCTGGATCCGAGGAGCCTGCCCATCAGCGAGGGTATTGAGACGCGGCTGATGCGAGGATCTCGAAAATGCTTTCCGTTATCCGAGGAGCCTGCCCATCAGCGAGGGTATTGAGACTGAAGAGACGAAATTTTATTCTCCAATTCAACGCTCATTATCCGAGGAGCCTGCCCATCAGCGAGGGTATTGAGACCTGCCCACCTGGAGAAAAAACATGACGGGGATTCCATCCGAGGAGCCTGCCCATCAGCGAGGGTATTGAGACTCTTCTTCCTCGATCAGAAGACCCGCTGCACGTAGATCCGAGGAGCCTGCCCATCAGCGAGGGTATTGAGACCTTATCCACATCCCAAAACGCCATCCCCCCGACGAACGATCCGAGGAGCCTGCCCATCAGCGAGGGTATTGAGACCGGATTCGGTTTTCCACCTCCTGCCTCTCTGCGAAGATCCGAGGAGCCTGCCCATCAGCGAGGGTATTGAGACGATATACTTTGGTACATGGAAGTATTGGAGCACGCATGATCCGAGGAGCCTGCCCATCAGCGAGGGTATTGAGACTAACCAATGCTTAGTCGAGATTATCATATTCCCTAACATCCGAGGAGCCTGCCCATCAGCGAGGGTATTGAGACTCAGCGCTATATAAGCCGCTGAGATGAGATTTTCCTGGATCCGAGGAGCCTGCCCATCAGCGAGGGTATTGAGACGACAATCTCAGGAATGGTAAAGCGCCCCAGTAACATCCGAGGAGCCTGCCCATCAGCGAGGGTATTGAGACCTAGTAGAGCCATACAGTTGCCCAGTTACTACGATTGATCCGAGGAGCCTGCCCATCAGCGAGGGTATTGAGACTTCGCTTACGCTCAGCCTCCCTGCGGAGGCACTCTTATCCGAGGAGCCTGCCCATCAGCGAGGGTATTGAGACGCCTGAATCCATCACCAATGAAAACGACGGATTCTATCCGAGGAGCCTGCCCATCAGCGAGGGTATTGAGACTCGCTCACCGGGCAGGCTTCCTCCCTCAAAACCGCCATCCGAGGAGCCTGCCCATCAGCGAGGGTATTGAGACACCTCCCAAGACCTCTCAAGAAATTCCCCCGCCTTTTTATCCGAGGAGCCTGCCCATCAGCGAGGGTATTGAGACGAAGGTCAGGGTTCCATACCCAACTTTAGCTCCAGAATCCGAGGAGCCTGCCCATCAGCGAGGGTATTGAGACTATGCCTCTGGCACCTCAACATCCCGCCGGAGTTCGACATCCGAGGAGCCTGCCCATCAGCGAGGGTATTGAGACGTCAATGTCACGATCAACACAAATCCCCCTCCCATCATCCGAGGAGCCTGCCCATCAGCGAGGGTATTGAGACGAACCGTAGGAGACGGTGTGGGTGTCAGTGTTTGATCCGAGGAGCCTGCCCATCAGCGAGGGTATTGAGACCAAAGGTTTCTACAGAAGGCACAGAAGGCGTTGCACACATCCGAGGAGCCTGCCCATCAGCGAGGGTATTGAGACGACTGCAGTCCTAAGAGTTCAGCGCGAGCCTGCTCAAATCCGAGGAGCCTGCCCATCAGCGAGGGTATTGAGACAAGCCTGTAATGAACCATCCCAAACCCAGCGAACCATCCGAGGAGCCTGCCCATCAGCGAGCATCTTGTAACTTTGTCAAGGCGGGGAATTCAGGCGGCACAGAGGCAGGGGGCAATGCCCGCGGCGGGCAGCCCGGTTGTAATAAATTATGAATGGAGCGGCTTCAGCTGCAGCGCGCCGGCAGCCTGGCTAACGGTAACGTCAACCGTACCTGTGAGTCCCTGCTGCAGGCCCGTCCCGTTCATCCTGGCCTGTCATCCACCCTCGTTGGGGCGCCATCTAGTGCGAACTCTGCTGGACGGGTCTGGCCGGAGGGGCGTCGTACCTGTATGAGATACGTCAGCAGCGGGCAGTCAAGCTCTCTTGCGACGTTAAACGTCAAGGGCATAGTGGCGACATCAGCCCCGCACCCCAGAGGGACAGTCCCCGCCGTCAGCCGCCGGTTGACACTCCAGCCGTAAACCGCTTCAGTACAGGTCTGAAATCAAAGGCCCGTCAGGTTGGGGAAAACCTGACGGGCCTTGCGTTCAATCAGGGGAAGCCGCGAGCCCGGCCCGGATCGCGGGGCGTCTTCCAATCCGTAAAATCTGTGCTCATCCGTGAGCCATTTTCTGCATTTTCTGAGAAGTTGACATGTTCCTGCGGCACACCACCGCGAACGAAAATGTGAGTTGTGAGCAGTGGTCGTAAGCGGAGGCTGCGACGACTCTCTTCTCACGGCTCTCTATTTTTTCCCGAGAAGACGCCATGTGCTGGCACACACTATCCGAGAATGAAAATAACGTGGGTACCTGATACCTGAGCACATGAGCACGTGTTTATTGTCGAACCGGCCTCAACAGATGCGCGGCAGCTGCGCCCCGGTCAGCATCTGCACGACGCGCCGCGCGCCGTAGGGAGTGCGCAGCACCACGCGCCCGGCGTGCTCCGCCGTGACCCGCCCGATCAGCGCGGCGTCGCGGCCAAGGGGTTGCGCTCGCAACGCCGCCAATGCCGCTTCCGCCGCGGCAGCGGCCACCACCATGACGACCTTGCCCTCGTTGGCCGCATAAAACGGGTCGAGTCCCAGAAATTCGCAGGCGGCGCGAACCTCCTCGCGCACCGGCACGGCGCGCTCTTCGATCTCAAGGCCCATGCCGGATTCGGCCCATTCGCAGAGCACCGTCGCCAGCCCCCCGCGCGTGGCATCGCGCATACAGCGCACACTGCCGGGGACCGCCTCCAGCACCGCAGCGCTGAGACCGTTGAGCGGCGCACAATCACTGTGCAGGTCGGCGTGAAAGTTCAACCCCTCGCGCGCCAGCATCACAGCGATGCCATGATCCCCGACCGTACCGTTGATCAGCACCGCGTCGCCGGGTCGCATGTGCGCGGGACCGACTTCCACGCCCGGCGGGATCACCCCCACCCCGGCCGTGTTGATGAACAGCCCGTCCGCTGCGCCGCGCTCCACCACTTTAGTGTCGCCCGTGACGATCTGCACGCCGGCCTCGCGCGCCGTCGCCGCCATCGAGTCCACCACGCGCACCAGCGTCTCCAGCGGCAACCCCTCCTCAAGGATAAAACCGCAGGTGAGGTAGAGCGGGGTGGCGCCGCTCACGGCGAGATCGTTCACTGTGCCGCAGACGGCCAGCCGGCCGATGTCGCTGCCGGGGAAGAAAAGCGGTTGCACCACATACGAATCCGTGGTCAACGCGAGCCTGCCAGGGGGAAGCGGGGGCAGCGTCGCCGCGTCCCCCAACTCGACCAGCAGGGGATTGTCGAAGCGGCTGAGGAACACCTCGCGGAGCAGCTCATGGGTGAGCAGACCGCCGCTGCCATGGGCAAGAAGGATCGTTTCAGACATAGGCCCTCACAGTTCCAATCGCGTCACAGGGCAGAGGGACGAGTCCCACCCTGCCATGAATGCCGGGGCTGACACCTTTGCCCCGGAATGAATTCCGGGTCTGACATATCAAAACAACGTGCTGCAGCGCGATTGGCTGTGTCAGGCTGAGGATTTTATTCCCCGCCACCCCCTGACATCAGGCCGGCGCCTGTTCCCGGTATTGATAATACGCCGCGCAGGCCCCCTCCGCGCTGACCATGCACGGTCCGATGGGACGACGCGGGGTGCACGCGCGCCCAAAGAGCGCACAATCCGGCGGCTCGATGACGCCGCGCAGCACCTCGCCGCAGCGGCAGCCCGGCGGTTCGCGCGAAGGCGTCACCGCGAGGGGGAAACGCCGGGCGGCGTCGCGGGAGGCGAATTCAGCGCGCAGCGCGAGTCCGCTCGCGGGAATCACGCCGAACCCGCGCCATTCCGCCTCACCGACCTCAAACACGCGTGCGAGCAACTCCTGCGCCACAGGATTGCCCTGCGCGCGCACGCCGCGACTGTAGACATTGCTGACCGTCGGTTCACCGCGGACGGCGGCGCGCACCAGAGCCGCGATCGCCCCCAACAAATCCAGCGGCTCGAAACCGGAAATCGCCACGGGGATGCCGTACTCGCGGGGCAGGAACTCCCACGCCGTGCTGCCGATGATGGCGCTGACATGGCCCGGCCCCAGGATGCCTTCCAGCGCCACTTCCCCCGCCTCGAGGATGGCGCGGGTGGCGGGCGGCGTGAGCTTGTGCAGGCTCAGCACGCTGAAGTTGGGGACGCGCCCGGCCTCGGCCTGCAACAGCGCCGCGGCGACGCCCGGGGCGGTCGTCTCGAAGCCCACGCCGAGGAAAATCACCTCGCGGCGCGGAGTCTCGCGGGCCAACGTCACCGCGTCCGCCGGCGAATAGACGATGCGCACGTCCGCGCCGCGCGCGCGCGCCGCCTGCAAATCCCCCCGGCTGCCGGGCACGCGGAGCATGTCGCCGAAGGTGGCCAGCGTCACGCCGGGGACGTCCGCCAACGCGATGGCGCGATCGAGATCGGCGGCAGCGGTCACACAGACGGGACAGCCCGGCCCGGAGCGGAGTTCCACCGCGCCGGCGAGCAGCTCCCGCAGTCCGAAGCGAAAAATGGCGTGCGTATGCCCGCCGCAGAATTCCATCACGCGGATGGGGCGCTGCGCCTCGCGGCGGATTTGTTCCACCAGCGCGCGGGCAAGCGCGGGGTCACGGAAATCGTCAATGTATTTCATAGTGAAGGGGGAAGAGTAATGGGGGAGGAGTAATGGGGGAGGAGTAATGGGTGAAGGGGGTCCCCTGTCAAGTCCTGAAATATGTTTACAGAACGCACGTTCTATTATCCTGCAAAATTGCGAACCTTAACTTTCCCGCTTTTCTGATTGCAGCGCTGAGTCAGCCCGAGCAGCTGGCTCTTGAGGGGACGG
>Ga0208825_1001203_pt1 | contig 20615 bp, 13 predicted proteins | sample AD_UKC113_MetaG_FD_184450 | JGI IMG/M metagenome (GOLD analysis project Ga0208825, IMG submission 184450) | Active sludge microbial communities of municipal wastewater-treating anaerobic digesters from Hong Kong - AD_UKC113_MetaG (SPAdes)... | ecosystem: Engineered > Bioreactor > Anaerobic >...
CTTTCTCAAATAAAGAAACATGTTCAAATACTATCTTATGAGTATTTTCATCAAGCGTCTGCCAATTAAAATTTTCCCATAAAGAACTTCTTCTTATAAATTTTAATAAGTAGAAAAGTGATGTTAAGTAAACTGTTTTACCATGCCCAGTAAATCCAATAATACCAACTGTCATTTTAGGATAATTCTCTTCAACAAAATCCCTTGGTAATAGAGATCTACATTTTGTACAAGTATATACTTCTGTATTATTATTCTTCGTTGATTTTGGTTCATCACTTTGTAAACAATAAGGGCATCTAATCATTTTCTTTTAGTACTTTTTTTAACTCTTCCCAAAAGTTTATATCAAATATTCCAGTTATAGAAATTCCTTTTTTGCCTACTTTTATTTCTGCTTCACTTATTCCTTCCTTTTCTACAAATTCTTTTAGATATTTATATCTTTCTGAAAGAAAATATACCTTCTGATTACGACTTCCCCTCCATATCAAAAATGTCTTTTCTTCTTTAATAAATCTACCATCAATAAGTATATCTATATAATTCAGTAATTCTTTACCATAAGGAATTTTTCCTTTTAAAATATCTTCATATTGGTATCCAGTAAAACAAACAATAGTTAAATTTTTACATCTTATTAGTTTTGAAAGAGATAAAAGCTCTTTACTTTGAAGAAAAGGCTCTCCACCTGTAAATGTAACTCCTTCAATACCAGAATATTTATCTATAATAGATAACATTTCTTTAACATTCATTACCTTCCCACCATTTTTATTCCAAAATTCAGGATTAAAGCAGCTTTTACAATGGAAAGAACATCCTTGAAACCAAATTACAAATCTTTTTCCTGGACCATTAACTCCAGTTGAAATTAAATATTTTCCTATTCGCATTTAATATGTTTTTTTGACATAGATAATAACTATAATGCAAAGATATGAGATAATCTGCAGAAAAACACTGATAAGATATTTTTTATATTCTACATTTTCCATAAAACCACCATTTTATAGTTTTCATTTTAATATCGCAATTTGATTTTAAAATACACTTTTAAAATTGTCAAATTCAATTGTCGTTTGAAAGGTAATCCATTATCGTCAAAAATATCTTATTGCCTTCTCCCCTGTGGGAAGAAGGTTGAAATTCCCCTCCATCCCCGTTTTGCTTATAAATCCCCCTCCATCCCCCTTTACAAAGGGGGAAGTATTTTGGAAACAAGCACCAACTCTGCTTTGCTACCCTTTGCTTCTTTAGTCGGTTTACAAAGGGGGAACTTGTGGGTAAGAGATACCCTCTTTGTCAAAGAGGGGAATTCTATCAAGCATCTCCATCTCCCGCAAAACCCCCTACCCTTTTTTTCTGCCATTTCCCCAGACCTGGTCTGGAGGAAAAGCGGGCCAGTGATTTTTACATTTATAAACACAGGGTTAAAAATTTATAAGGAATATAAATTAAAATCAACAGGAGAAAGATGGGATGCCTCTTTAAATAAATCTTTAATGTGGTCATCCATTGTAAGATAAATTATCTGCCAGTTATTCATTGCTAATTCAAAAAGGGATTTTATTAAAATTTCTCTTTTATCATAATCAGAATGCTGGAATGCATCATCAAGTATTAAAAAAGCACTATCTGTTTTTAATATATGACTTAAAAAACCAATTCTTAAAGCAATCATAACCTGTTCTTTTGCCCCTGTGCTTAAATCTTTTAAAGAAAATTCATTATAATCATCTGAAATAATTATGTCTGAATCATTAAACAATAGTTGTTTATATCTGCCCGTTAATTTAAAAAGAAAATTTTTAACTTCTTCGGAATTAAGTGATTCTAATAGTTCTTTATCTTCTTCTTCCTGTAATTTTTCAATTGTTTTATTTACAATAATTCCTGATAAAATTTTTGCTTCAATTTCCTGGAAGGCATTTTTTATTTCTTCTCTCTTTTTAAATAAATTATCAATTAAAACAGACCAATCACAACTTATATCACTGCCAGTATACTGACATATAGTATATTTTAAATCATTTAATTTCTTTTCTTCCTCACTCCTTTTGTTTTCCATTTCACCTATTGCCTTTTCAACTTTTTTTAATTCTTCTTCTGAATATTCTTTACCAGGGTCTTCCTCTACATATTCATTTTCTCCAACACCCAGCCCCTTTAACTCACCAATTTTTTTATTTATTTCGTTATTATGTCTTTCTCTTTTGTCCAATATTTCATTTATTTTTTCTTCCCAGTACCCTTCATCAATTGTTTCTCCTGTTATATTCTGGAAAAGGGCATTAATTTTTTCTTTATTTTTTGATAATTGATTTTTTAAATCCTCATATTGCCCACTTTTTCTTTCTTCCTCTTCTTTTAGTGTTTTTATTTTTTCTATTTCTTTTTCTATTTTTTCCATCTCATCTTTATCAAACTCTATTCCTGGGTTTTCTATTTGATACTGACTTTCATCAATATCTAATCCATCTAATTTTTTTTGTAATTTTTGACACTCCTCTTCTAATTTTTTTCTTTTTGTATAAATATCAGAAAGGATATTATTCCAGTTGGTTTCATCCAGTGGACTTTCAATTTTTAGTCGTTTAAACCCATCAATAATGGAATTAAAAAGAGTATTTACTTCAATTTTTAATCGCTGTTGTTCGCCTTCAAGTATATCAAGACAGTTATGTGCCTTTTGTTGTTCGTTAAGTAATGTCTCAATTTGAACCAGATTATTAAGAGAAGTTCCAAAACGACTTTTAAAATCATTTTTTAAAGAAATAAGCTCATCTGCCTGTTTATAAGAAACAATATCTTTTTTTATTTTATGTAAATAACATATTTCTGATATTGTCCCTAAAACAATCAATATAATTCCATAGATTCTATAATTTAAAGAAATAAGAACTAATCCAGTTATTAAAAATAGAATAAAAGTGATATATAAAAATAATGGCTGTTTAGGAATAACAGGAGTATTTGAAATTTTTGTATATTCTTCTTTTGCTGCTTTTAACCATTCATAACCTTTTGAGTTTTCTTTTAATTCATTTATCTGTTTTTCTTTTTCTTTCAATTCATTTTTTTTATTTTGATAATTTGAAATTCCCTGTTCTATTTTTTTAATTTCCTCTTCTGGAAATTTATTTATTTCACCTTCTCTCTTTTTTAATTCCTCTGAAATAAGATAACCCTGATATTTTTTTGCTTGAAGAAGTTTTTTATGTTTTTCTTCTAAGTCAGGTAATTTTTCAGTTTGTTTTCTTATCCTTGTTATTTCTCTGTTTATATCTTCAATCTGGTTTCTTTTATTTTTATATTCAGTTATCAATTCCTTCAATTCCTTTATTGAGAATTCAGGGATTTTCTCAAGTTCTTCTTCTAAATTATGTATTTCCCTTGATAGTTTATATCCCTTATATTTTTTACTCTTAATGAGTATTTCCTTTTCCTCTTTTAATTTTTCAATTTGGATTGTTATGTTATGTATAATCCCCTGTTCATAATCTTTTGTAAGTTTATCAACTATTTCATTTAATCTATAAAATTCTTCTCTTTTTTTGTTATAAGTTTCTCCATCACCCTGGTTTGCAATATCAATTCCCAAATTTATTATTTCACCTTTTCTAACTGTTTTAGAAATTTTATTTAGAATTGAATCCAATAATTTACGGGGAGACAAAATATTTTTTATTGTATTTTTATCAATTCCGCTTTCATTTTTATCAACAATATCTGTTTCACCTTCTTTAACAACCATCAGTTTTACAAGAGATAATGGTAATCCCTGTTTTTTTTCTAAATAGTCCTCCAATTTTACTCCTCTATTTGGACGAAAATCTATATTTTTTTCATCCAATCCTTGAATAGTAACTTTCCCTTCTCCTGATTCTCGTAGATACCCCCAATTATTTTTATTTTTGAATAGACATCTAATTATGAATTCTACAAGAAATGATTTTCCTCTTTCATTTTTGCTGTAAATAAGATTTATACTTCCAAACGACTCTTTGAATTCACTGATTGGACCACAATTTTTAACTGCTATTTCAGTTATTTTTATACTCATTTTTTATCCAATTCACCAAATATTAATTCCATCGCTTTTTCTAAAATTTGTTCTTTTGTTGCATGAAAATTTTTTAATTCTAATTTTTCAATCTCCTGTTTTACTTTATTAAATATAAAAATTCTTTCATCGGAGAGTGTATTTAGAACTTTAATATCTGTCAGGTCGGGTCCCTCTTCGTCATATAAGGAAATTCCATATTTTGAAAGAGAATTTATAATTGCCCCTTTTAAAGATAACAGGTTGGTGGTAAAACCTCTCACTTTAAGACGCAAGTTGACATAATTTAATTCCTCATCGGGTAATTTCCAGTTTTTTATCATCTGCTCTATCTGTTTTTTTATTAAGTCAATTTCATTTTCAACAGGAAATGTTAAAATTTCTTCTATAAAGTAAATTTTTTCTGTTTTAATAAATTGATTTTCAATAGTATTTGCCCCTGTGTCATAAATAATAAATTGCCTTTTGCCTGTTTCAGTTATATCAAGAGGAAATGGAGAACCGGGATAATATACTTTCCCAAAATTGTCTGCTTTGTGTATATGCCCGAGAAAAACTTTTAATGGATTGTATTTGTTAATTACTGCCGCAGAAAGAGGCATATAAGTCCCTGGCTCATAAGGGTTTGTCTGCCAGTTTGTAGTAATATAATCACCGTGTCCAACCAAAATCCAATTATCTGGTTTATTTTCAGAAATAAATTCAATTAAAACTTCATCCATTGTTTTAGTTGAAATATAAGGTATTAAGAGAAAAGATATTCCATCAAATGTTTTTAAAGATACAGAATTTATAACTTCTATATTACCTGATGTAAAAAATTCCTGCTTAACCTCTGTATCATGATTACCAGGAATAATTATTACTTTAATGTTCTTGAATTTCCCACAAATTTTATCAAAACTCTGATATTGGAAAAAATTTTTATCAAATGTATCACCTGCAATTAAAAGAGTGGTAATTTGTTTTGAAATACATTCATTGAAGATACTTTCAACAACTCTGTATCTATCTGGTGTTTCATTTTGTTCTTTTAAATGAACATCAGCAGTAATGGCAATTTTCATATCTATAATGTAAAGCATTCACTCCCTTTTTGTCAAGTATTTGTATGAGTTGGGTACATCGGTAACACTTTTTTATTCAAATTCTGTTGTTTTTTCATCTCAATAAATTCCATTGATTATCAATAATTGATATGAATTTTTTGTTTATACCATTTTGTATGAATTTGTATGATTTTGGACACTATATGGACACTATTTGGACACCAAAAATTTTTGTAAAATATTGCTCAAAATTTTACTACCCTACCATTCGGTCTATTTTACTTTTGAGTTAAAAAGGGTATAATACATTGTAATTGGAGAAAAAAATGGGAACAAAAAATTCAAAAGTCAATATAACTTTTGAAAGAAGTATTTATACTACAATCAAGAATTTATCTGAAAAAGAAAATATACCAATGTCATCTATTATTAGGGATTTAGTTAAAGAAGCATTAGAACTAAGAGAAGATATAGTACTTTCGAAATTTGCTGAAGATAGAGAAAAAACTTTTAATAAATCAAAAGTTCTTTCTCATCAAGAAGTTTGGAGATAAAATTGAAATTTAAAGTATTATACCACCCTGATGTTAAAAAAATTGATTTACCCCTACTAAATAAAAATATAAAAATTCGGATAAAGAAAGCAATAGAAGAAAGATTAATAACTGAACCTACCAAATATGGTAAACCCTTAAGAAAATCCTTAAAAAGATATTGGAAATTAAGAGTAGGTGATTATAGAGTTATTTATAAAATAGAAAATAACGAAGTATTTATTTTGGGAATTATACACAGAGATGAAGTTTATCATCGTATATTCACCAGGTTATAAAGAATTAAGATACTTATCATTGTGTCTATTTTATTTGTTTTTGTATTATTAAAATGGTAATATTGAAAAATGGGGAAGTTACTCAGAGGTATCAAAGGAAATAATTATGGAATACACAGTAATACTTCATAAAGCCGAAGAAGGAGGATATTGGGTAGAAGTTCCTGCTTTACCTGGTTGTTATTCTCAAGGCGAAACAATAGAAGAAACAATGGATAATATCAAAGAAGCAATTGAACTTCATTTAGAGAATCTAAAAGAAGAAAATAAAATTCCAGAAGATAATGACTTTGTAATTGGAAGAGTGCAGGTTTCTAATATCTAACCTACCTATTGGAAATTTTTCTTACCCTACCATCTTGTCTATTGTATTTTTTGGTTTTAAAAGGTATAATTTTAAAAAGAGGGAGAAATAAATGGAAATTACAAAAGAATGTGTTATATCACCAAAAGGGAAAAAGAAAGCAGTCATTTTACCTATAGAAGAATATAAAAAACTTTTGGAAGATATTCATGACCTTGCAATTATTGCTGAACGAAAAAAAGAAAAAGCAATAAAACTTGACAACTATCTTACAAGAATGAGAGAGAATGGATATTTATAAAATATAGGTTAAAACTTCTATAGAAAAAGATTTAAGAAAAATTCCCCACCAATATATAGGTAAAATTATTCAAGAAATAGAAAATCTCTCTACAAATCCGTACCCTACTGGAACAGTCAAACTTACAGCAACTGAAAATACTTATAGATTTAGAGTGGGAAATTATAGAGTGATATATCAAGTAATAAAAAGCAAAAGAACAATTATCGTTCACCATATAAGACACAGAAAAGAAGCATATAGGTAAATTTCTCTCATCCATCCTGTCTATTGTATTTCTTGATTTTTATACACCCCCATTTCAATGTCCGAATGTCCGAAAAATTAAAGAAACCTATATCAGATAAGGAATTTGGCATCTGACATCAGATTTTCAATGTCTGTACCTATGTCTAAATGTCAGAAAATAGTTTTTATCTTCCCCTTAAAAATGCCTTTCTTTTTTAAAAAAGGTTAGTTCAGACGATATTTTTTGAAAGAAAAATTAAAAGATGGTTTTTACTGCCTAAAGGGTTTTCTTTTTTAAAATACCTATAGAAAACGGGTTAGGAAGACAATTAGCCTATTTTGGGTATACATCTCAAATAGTGTATTTATTATATCTTTATACTATAATAAATGAAAAATCTATAATTGAAATTTAGAGAATTTTTGGAAAGTAAAAGATTAATAAGAATATCGGCTGTTTTATAAGTTATTTTCATATGCTGCTTTTAATAGTTCAATAATAAAATCCTTGTTTTTCTCAATATCTGGCTTGTTCAATTTTATTCTGTACCTTTCCCACCTGCTATCATAGTCCAGCATATCAAGTCCGGCAGATTCTATTTTATTTTCTATGTCATCGGATTTCGGAATTTTGAATTCAACTCGCATAATGTTTTTCTGTGGACGCATTATCACAAAATTATTAGGTTGTCCGTCTTTTGCAAGGCCGATATAGCATTTATTATATTTTAGTTCAAAACCTGGCCAGATACTGTTAATCAACTCAAGAATTTTATCAGCCATCGCAACTGTCTGTTCTTTTGCTCTCTGTTCCCAATAATTTCTGTCGGTTATTTCATAAACTTCCTCATCTTCATCAACAAAACCAAGTTTTAACTGGTCAAGCACTGTTGTAAATACAAGAGAAATAGTATCACCAACCTGGATTGCATTCATTTGAATTGCAACTAGGGGGATAGCACCATTAAAAAGATTTATAACATTCAGGAATCTACTGGTAATGTCCTCAGCAATGATAACAGCGCAGTGTTCATATTGGGGAAATCTTTTTCTTTCTATATCCCAGTATTCTATGGTTCTGATAATATGATTTTCATCGGTTTTACCCAGTTGAATTTCTACTTCGTATCTTTTTGTAGCATCTACATTCTGTAAGAGTAAATCAAGTCTTCCGGCACGAGGTTGAATTCTTTCTTTGTCTTTAAGCACAAGGTTCCCTAATCCTATTATACTTGGATCCTCAGCTATAATATTCTGAACCCACGTTTCATTCAATTCCGGATGGCTCTTGATATCAATCTTTACCGGGACAGCATATTTTATAGACATTTTACCTCCATTTTGATAATAATTTCTGATAACTACACTGTAAAGTATATCACAAATATTTAAATTTTACTATATATCAAGTGGTTATATTTTTCTAAATTAAGCAAATTTTCACGGCGACATGAAAAATTTGCCACTATTCATAATCCCCTATAAAGTAAGAATAATTTTTCCTAATTCTTCTACAAATCTCTTGTTTATAACAACTTTATTTTTCTCTCGAATGACTTCACTATTCAACAACTGATAATGCTTCTTAGAGTTTTATTTTCATATTCAATCTTCTTAATTATCTATTTCAAAACCTAATATTTTTATCCTTGAACCTAAATGGATAGAACAGCTTATATACAATCCTTCATCAATTAATTTCAAAATTGATAAATTGTGCCTTTCTTCTATCTCTTGTATTTCTGCTATATTATATGTTTCAACCCATTTTTTCATATACCTTATCCAATTAAAATATTTTTCTAATGATAAACCATCTCTTTGGGATTTAATTAATCCTGTTGCTTTTGCAATTGAATTATCTATCAATGGGAAATAATATGGAGCAAATATGTGTAGTGATTTAGCAACACCGACTGGCTCATTATTATTTCTTCCACACTTTTTGAGGCAATCATTAAGATCATTAAGTATTTGTTTTATCTCATTTTCGTTTATTTCCTCACGATATATCTTCTTTTGTCTATATTCTTTTATAATATCTCTTTTATCCTGAAAAAAGTATCCAATTTCTTGAAAATACTCAGATAAATTAAACCTTTCGTCTTCAAAATATTCTTTAAATCGTCGAAAATTCCACAAAAATAGATAAGGAGCAACTCCTAAACCTATATTGTACTGACATCTATTCTCATCTAAAAAAATTATTAGTTGTTGAAAAGCATCGTCCATTCTTTGTTGAAGTTGAGGAGCAATTTCAAAAGCAGCATAGTAAAAATTTTTTCTTATTTCATTTAATCTCTCAATATCATCTTGTGAAATGCTGAATTTATCATTTTCATACCATTTTTCTACCCAATTCCTACATATTGGATAAACATTATATCTACCTTCAAAAATATCATAAATTGTATGTCCCGCTTCAATCCATTTTTTGAAATTTTCAATAGACATAATTACACCTCCTACAAAAAAATTTAAATTTTTTTATATTACATTTTTCTAACTATAGGAATCCTCTCTGAGTTAAAAATATTTAGATAAAAAAAACAAAGCCGTGAAGCAATCTCTCCGACCTTTTTATTATTGTATATTTCTTATTCGGGGAATTAAATTATTTACAACTGTTTCTACTAAACTATCTATTCCTGTTTGATGAAGTCTTATAAAAATTTTCTTTTCCTTCTCAAACTCACTTTTTGCTTTATTAGTTCCAGCGTGGCTTGCAATACTCGTAATAATTATTCCATAATCTCCCTTTTTCACTAAACTACTTATTTCATTTATATTATCAATTGCATTATGAAATAAACAATCTTTTGCACCTAATCTTTTTATTTCTTCTTTATATCTTTCTTTTAAACTTTCTTTACCACCAACAATAGTAATTATTCTCCCAGATAGTTCTTTATATTGGTCATATTTCTTTGCCCAAATTGTACAAAGTTCACACTCGTTCCATTTCTCTTTTGGAAGAAGAATATAAATACAGTCAATCTCCTCGGCTAATTTTTGACACTTAAGACATATTTTAATTCCTTTCCCAATGCTTTTTTGTTCTTCTGCAAATTCCTCTAATTTTTCTTTTAATTCTGATATTATTTCTTTCTGTTCGGGCGCAATTAAGATAATTTTATTATAAACCTCCATTGCTTTTTTTATTTGTCCATCTTGCTTATACAATTCTGCTAAGGTTATTAATTTTTCTATTTGTTTGTTTTTGTCTCCTATATGTTTGTATGCTTCAATCTCATCTTCTAAAATTTCTACTATTTTCTCGTATTTATATATTTGCTCACAGACATCAGGAATTTTATAGTAATTTTTTTTCTCTTTATACCAATTAATTAATTCAATACCCTCATTTATCATTTCACTGTAATTTTTTATTTCTTCATAAATCATCATAAGTGTTTGAAATATTGGCTCTTTATCATTACAAATTTCTTTTGCGTTGTTTAATTTTTCTATTGCTTCTTCTGTTTTTTTTCTATCATATAGAGAAAAAGCAATATCAGATATTATTTTGGGGTCCCTTTTATAAAGAAAATAGTTTTCACATTTTTTTTCTACACATTTTCCCATATCTTCTTTTTCTGCAAGAGACCAAGCAGCATGGTCAACATCGGCAACTCTTTCAAATCCATATGTTTCCTTCCATTCTCTTAATCTTTTTAAATATTTCATATATTGGTCAATAGCACGAGTTGTCTCTACTCTTGTTATGGCTATTACAGGGGTACTATAAATACCATAAAATTCTGGATGAGCAAATCTTAATATTAAAGAAGTAAATTGCAGGTCATGAAAAATCATCACTAACTCTTTTATTACAAATTCTTCATTTTCAGGCAATTTTTCATTTAATAAAGAATTAATTTTCTCAAGAAAAGGTTCTATTTGTGTTTTTGGTGGAGGATTTAGATGTTTTCCAAATTCCCAATATTTTTTATCAATTACGGATATTAGTGTTTCATATGTCAATGTTTGCTGAGAAAGAGAATTTCTGAAAAATTGTTCTAATGGTTCAATATTTATCTGTTTTCCATATACTTCATAGTATGCTTCTTTAAAACAATCACGACATTTTTTTAAATTAAATTCCATTTCTTTATTTTAACAAAAATTTAATAAAAGAGGAATATTTCTATATAAGTTTGTAGATGATACCATTTTACTCTATTAACCAGTATGAATAAATGTTATATTGCATTGGCTCTTTTTCTTTGTGAAATTTTAAATTTGATTGGTAAAAATGTAAATGTTAAAATATAAAAGTAGAAATAGAATTATAATTTGTTGTAAAAAATTACAAAAGAGAGTGGTGAGTTATTTTATTAAATATAACCAAATAAGTATATATGACAAAAGAAGAAAAGTTTTACAAAGCATTGCAAGATGTTTTTATCGGTGCCAAAATTGAGGGAACAGGTGGTTTTATCAACCTGATGAGAATAAAATCAAATTATTACCGCAAGATAGAAGATATCCTCAAGAAAGATATTGAATCGGCTCTAAAAAACTATCCAAAATTTAGAGATGAACTTTTTGATAAACTTTACTCCTTTTTTAACAGATATTTTACTGAAAGTGGTTCAATTTATTTTAACCAAACTCCTTTTCATAACAATGTTTATGAAAAAGTTTACACAGATGAAAAAGATGTTGTTTTATTCTGGAAAACGCAGATGCTTTACTATGTCAAAACAGACCGAATTTTCAGGAGTTTGCCTTTTGAATTTGATGGTCTTAAGTTTTTCTTTGATGCTTCAACAATAGAAAACAAAAAAAGCAATGAAAAACGCTCAGTAGTTTTTGAATTAGACAAAATTCGTGAAGACAACACAATTGTTTTCAGTGTTTCTTATTCTGAAAGAGGGACAAAAACAAAACAAGACGAGATATTAAAAAATATAAAGAAAAAAGGCATAGCGATTACGGAAGAGCAATTGGAACGTGCTTTTAGAGTTTTTGAAAAACAGAGTGAAGTAGATTTTTTTATAAACAAAAATGCCAAAGCATTTCTGCAAGAGCAGTTTAAACTCTGGAGTTATCAATATTTTTGGGAAGGGTCTCAAGAGTGGGGTGCGGATAGAGTTAATCAACTGCAAATTTTAAAAGATATCGCCTTCAAAATTATTGATTTTATCGGGCAGTTTGAAGATGAACTGGTAAAAATATGGAACAAGCCAAAGTTTGTTAAAAACTCCAACTATGTGATTACACTGGATAGAATAAAAGACGAAAACTTGATTGAAAAAATCAAGAAGCACGTGGGCATTAAAGAACAAATAAAAGAATGGCAAGAGATAGGAATAGTTGATAAGAATTTTAAGATAAAAGAAATTTTTGAAATAGATTTAACAGGGAAACATCTCTCAAAAAAATACGAACACTTACCTATTGATACAAAATATTTCAAAGATTTAGAAATTGAAATTTTAAGTCAGTTTGACGACTTAGATAAATCATTAGACGGTTGGTTGATAAAATCCGAAAACTATCAAGTATTAAACACAATTCTGCCGAAATTCAAAGAAAAAGTGCAGACGATATATATTGATCCGCCATTTAATTTAAATTCATCAGACCAATTTTTATATCGCACTAATTACAAAGATGCGAATTGGGCAACGCTTCTTGAAAATCGTTTGCGAATAGCAAAAGATTGGTTGAATGAAAAAGGAAGTATTTTTGTTAGATGTGATTATAATGGCAACTGGATTGTAAGATGTTTGATGGATGATATTTTTGGAAGAGAAAATTTTAGAAATGAGATTTTTGTTAAAAGAGGATATGTGCCAAAAGGATTAACCAACCAATATTTAACAGGTATTGATTCAATATTCTTCTACGCAAAAGATGTTAACAAAATGGCTTTTAAGGGTGCAAAAAGAAAAATTAGAGAAGAAGATAGACAATGGATTTCTTTAGATATGCCAGGGCAAAGAAGAACTTATGAATTACAGGTAAGATATTTCTTTGGCAAACCATGGTTACCTCCAAAAGGACAACATTGGGGTTTATCGCAACAAAAAATAACTGAATATGAAAAATTGGAATGGATAAGAATTAATCCCGGCAGAAAATATATTGATACACAAGGCAATACAGTTAAAGGAATGCCGGAATATCTTAAAGAACCAGAATTACTTTTAGATACAAATTGGACTGATATAAAAAGTTACGAAACTCATAACACTTTCTTTGCCACCGAAAATTCAGAAATACTACTTAAGAGAGTAATTGAGGGAATGGAATATGACAAACAATTAATCATAATGGATTTCTTCCTTGGCTCTGGCACAACCACCGCAGTAGCACATAAACTTGGTAGAAAATGGATTGGCGTTGAGATGGGAGAACATTTTTATAGTGTAGTTTTGCCGAGAATGAAGAAAGTTTTGGCTTATGATAAATCGGGTATTTCAAAAGAAGTAAAGGAATATCAGGGAGGAGGATTTTTCAAGTATTATGAGTTAGAGCAATATGAGGAAGCACTGGCGAATTGTAAATACGGAGACAATGATTTGTTTAATTCTCCAAGCAAATCTCCGTATCAGGAATATGTTTTTATGAAAGATGAAAAAATGCTCAAAACATTAGAGATTGATTATGAGAAAGAAAAAGTCAAAGTTGATTTATCAAAACTCTATCCGAATATAGACATTGCCGAAACATTATCTAACCTTACCGGAAAGTGGATTAAGAAAATAAAAGAAGATGAAGTGGAATTTGAAGATGGAACAAAAATCAATACAAAAGATTTAGATTATAAACTTATTAAGCCATTAATTTGGTGGGAGTAGATATGGCAAAATTCAACTTATACAAAGTCAACCCTGGCCAACGAGATAAACTCGTTACGAAACTTCAATCAGTAGGGCTTTCAAAGATAGGAAGCAGGAATATTGACGGATTTACTTTGGATTTTTATTTTTCGGAAAAACCCGACGCTATTGATATATGGTGGACTGAAATTTATAAAGAATTTTTTGAGGCAAAAGAGAAGCCCAAAAATAAAATATACTTTGCTACATTACTTATTTATAATTCTCAGGTTGTCTATGCGGTAAGTCTCGGCAAGTCACATTTTTATTTAAAGCATTTTTGCGATGGTGATTTCGGACTTAATTTAGCAGAAAGAATTGCTGATGATATAAACCCCAAAATAAAAAACTCAAAGTTTTACAAAAGCCGAAAAAATAAGATTATTACAACCTATCAGGAAGGTAGCGGTATTGATTTTGATAGCGGCGAGTCGATCCACTACTTACGGGCTAAAACGATTGACAAGGATAACTGGGGTAAAACCGCGAGTTTTGGGCATTCCGCTCAATTTAGTATTGAGATTAAACCTGAGGAATTACCAAATTTTGTCAAAAGAATCGAAGAAACCCTAAAGCAAAACCCGCGAATAAAATTGCCAAGGGTTATCTTGGTGCAAGATGAAAAAACACAGAATAAACTTGATAATTTGCTCGCGAAGGCTCTGTCGGGTTCATCTAAATCATCTACAGTGCAAGAAAGCGATATTACTTTATCAGGGGTAGATTTTATTTTTTCTGACCAATACGAATACAGCTTTCATGTGAGGGGAGATCGTGAGTCTCACACTGATAAAGGAGAACTTACATTAGAACGACTGAAGCAGTTTATTTCAGAAAAAAATATCAACCTCGAAACGCAACTTAATGATATACAAGTAAAAGTCCACAACGAGTTTGGCAGAGATTTTTTTGTTTCGCTTAAAGAGACATTGGATTTTGTGGAAGAAAAAGATCGATATTGTCTTATTGACGGTAAATGGTATCAATTCAGCCAATCATATCTAGATTTCTTAAAAGAAGAAGTTGATAGTATTGATTTTAAGGAACAAGAAGAAGTCGGCGATAAGACAGAGCAGGAATTTAATCAGAGAAAAAGCCGAGAAGGATTTATTAATTGCGATAGATTAAATGAAACCTTGCGTAAAAAATACAAGGTGGAAAAGGTAGATTTGTTTAAAGATAAGATACTCCACTTTGTTAAATTTGGACCCCCGCAAAAGATGAACTATGCAATCGATCAAGCAATCAATACGGTTAAGCTGTTGCAAAACAACCAAAGCAAGATTCAGATCAATGATGAAGAAAAAGATGTTGAAACGATTTGTTTATGGCTTGTTTTTGACAGGAAACAGAAATTTAGCAAACTTTCAGAATTGAATTCTTTGATTTTTCATATGAAGTTAGCCGATTGGAAACGACTTGTGCAAAATGCCAGATACAAACCAATTATTTATGTAAGTTATAGAAAAAATGTCTAAACTATATTTACAAAACAGTGTAGATGATATTGCTTTTGAGAGTTTGCCAATAAAGTGGCAAGGATTTGATTTTAGCCGATTTTCAAAGGATAAAACGCTTTTTGATTTTCAAAAATATGCCCTTCAAAATGCACTTAAAGGTTTGTGGCTTTATTTTGTAGATAAGAAAAGGGATAAGAAGTCCTTTTTTGAATATTACAGACTAAACGGATTAGAAGAAAATTTTGACTATAATTTAAATCACGAAAGAAAGGCGGCTAAACATCTCTTGGAATACCCAGACGATTATCCGGTTGCGGACAATGAAATTTCTTTTGCACATTTCATCAACCGAATGAGTTTTTGGATGGCGACTGGTTCTGGTAAAACATTAATAATTGTTAAGTTAATTGAGTTTTTAGGCAAACTTATTGCCGAGAAAGAATTACCAGTATGTGATATTCTTTTTTTGGCGCACCGTGATGACCTTTTGGACCAATTCAAAGTCCATGTTGAGGAGTTTAACAGTTTTAATTCTGATACAAGAATAAATCTCAAAAATTTGAGGGAATACGAAAGCGTCAAGCGAGAAAATACTCTGCCATTTTCCAAAAATGAAATTACTGTTTTTTATTATCGTTCCGATTTAATTTCCGATGTACAAAAAGAGAAAACGGTGGATTTTAGAATTTATGATAATTTTGGAAATTGGTATATTTTTCTTGATGAGGCGCACAAGGGCAAAAGCAATAAAAACGAAATGTCGGATTCTCAAAGGCAAATATTATACTCTATACTTTCAAGAAACGGCTTTTTATTTAATTTTTCTGCCACATTTACTGACCCCAGAGATTTTGCAACCTGCGCTTTTAATTTTAACCTATCCAAATTTGTAGAAAAAGGATATGGTAAGCATATTTATGTATCGTCTGCTGAGATTAGTGCATTTCGGGAACAAGATGATTTCTCTCCTATTGAAAAACAGAAAATTGTTCTAAAATCTCTTTTGCTTTTGACCTACATCAATAAGTATTTTGAGAAAATAAAAAAAGTAGATAATTCGTTATACCCTAACTATCGCCCCCTACTTTTGACGCTGGTTAATTCCGTAGATGTGAAAGAATCAGATTTAAAATTGTTTTTCAGGGAATTGGAAAAAATTGCAAAAAAAGATATTAGATTTGACCTACTTGTAACAGCAAAAAATGAGCTTATTCAAGATTTTCATAACAATCCAAGGTTTGAGTTTGAAGATTTAGAATTTATAGTTAATTCTGACTTAATTTCAAAGTTAGAATATGAAGATATTTTGAAATATGTTTTGAATACTAAAACTTCTGGTAATATTGAGGTATTAAAAATCCCTGGTAATAAAAATGAATTGATTTTTAAACTTAAAACCACTGAGAAACCATTTGCGTTAATCAAAATCGGTGATATTTCTGACTGGTTGAAAAATAAACTTAAGAACTACGAAATAAACGAAAGTTTTGAAAATGAGAGTTATTTTAGCCGTATAAATCAGGATGATTCTGACATAAATATTTTAATGGGCTCTCGTTCTTTTTATGAGGGCTGGGATTCTAATAGACCAAATATCATTTTATTTGTAAATATCGGAGTGAGAAGTGATGCTAAAAAGTTTGTTTTGCAGTCGGTTGGTAGAGGTGTAAGAATTGAACCTATAAAAAATAAAAGAAAGAGGATTCAAGAATTATTCAATGCAAAGGAAATAGAAGAGAATATTTTTGAGAAGGTTAAGAATTTGGTTTTGCCTATTGAGAGTTTGTTTGTATTTGGAACAAATGCTAAAAATGTACAAGAGATAATTGCTACACTAAAAGCTGAGAAACAAGAGAAAGATTTAAGCGAAGCGTTTATTGTAAATCCCGAAGCACAAAAACATCTGCTTCTGGTGCCGGTTTATAAAACCGCCGAGAGAATTTTTGCTGAGGAAGAAGATGTGCAAAAATATCCTGTCAGCCGTGAAGATTTTGAATTAACAGCGCAATTTTATGGATTTTTGGGCGATAAAATCGCTTTGGTTAAATATGATTGCGAAGTTAAGGTTTTGAAGAAAGCAAAAGAAAGTTTTGCTGAATCAAATAAAGATAGATATTATACATTAGGCAAGGACGAGCCATCACTTTTTGAACCGGAGTTAATTCTTGACCGAATTTTTGATTACTTCGGAGTTAAAAGCAGAGAATTTGAGAAGTTTAAGGAGTTAGAAAATGAGATTGTGCATTTCAAAAAGGTTAAATTTAGCGATGGTGAGAAATATGAAGAAATTAAAAAGAAGATTGAAATTATAAGAAGTAAACCAAAATATGAAGAAAAATTAGAGGAATTATTTAAAAAAGGAGACAGAGGAGAATATGATAGTGAATTAAAATTATTTGAATCAGCAGGAATTTATGAAAAAGATAGTAAAAAAATTCAAATAAAGTATTTGGCAAATCATTACTATATTCCTGTAATACTATCAGAAACTGAAAAAATTGACTATATCAACCACATTATTAATGTTGAGAGTGAAGTAAAGTTTGTTAAACAATTGGAAGAGTATCTTAGTAAGCCCGATAATGTATTTAAACAATTTGACTGGTGGATGTTTAGCAAACTTGACCAGACATTAGATGAGATATATATCCCTTATTACAATCCAAAAGAAAACAATATTGCTAAATTCAAACCTGATTTTATATTCTGGCTACAAAAAGAGAACAAATATACAGTTTTATTTATTGACCCTAAGGGAACTGAACATACTGATGGATACAGAAAGATTGACGGCTATTCAAAAATATTTGAAATAGAAAAAGAAAGTAAAATTTTCCCGTTCAACGGACTAAACATTCGCACAAAATTATTACTTAAACCTCGGCGAGGCATTGCTGAAGTATTAGATAATTACAAAAAATATTGGTTTGACAATTTTACTGATTTTGCGACTAAAATTGGTTAAGGTTTTTTATACTGCTTAATCTATTCTTCCACACTAAATTTTCCAAAAATAAAAGTTTGGGGTGGCATAAAATAAATTATGAGATATTGAAGGAGGAAAAGAATAAAGAAAATGGAGTTAAAACCAGGTGTTCAGGTTAGAAGAAAGTCAACACGAGATAGTATAGGAATAGTTTGTGATAAACCAGTTGAAATAATAGCAGGGGAAAAGTATTATACTATAAGTTTTGGTAATTCTTTTCAATTAGAAAAAATATGTGAATCTGACTTGGAAATTTTTGATGGTATTCCTTCAATAGAGGAACTTTTGCTAAGTGGAACTTATGGTTCTAAAGAAAACTGTTTCAGGATAATAACACTTTATAAATTAATTAAACCATTAAGAGACCATATATATGCTATTTATTCTTCAAAAACCGCTTTTCAACCATATCAGTTTAAACCTGTCTTAAAATATCTTTCATCTCAAAATAGAAGTTTATTACTTGCAGATGAGGTCGGTTTAGGAAAAACAATTGAAGCAGGATTTATTGTAACAGAAGAAATGGCGAGGAAAGAAATAGAAAGGGTATTAATTATATGTCCTGCTCGTTTAAGACAAAAATGGCAAGAGGAGTTTAAAAGAAGATTTAATTTAAGAATGGAAATTAAAGAACCAAATGAAATAGTATCTTTTTTTGAAGAATTCAGTAATCGTGGATACCCAAAAAATCTACAGGCTGTTTGTTCACTGGAAGGATTAAGAAAAAGAGAAATAGTTGAGAATTTTGAAAGTTCTGCTCCACCATTAGATTTTTTAATAGTAGATGAAGCACATCATTTAAGAAACAGTTCTACATTGTCCCATAGGTTAGTTCGGGCCTTACGCGATGGAGCAGATAGTACCATTCTATTAACTGCTACACCTGTTCATCTTACAAGCGAAAATTTCCTTAACCTTTTAAAAATACTTTCTCCTCAGCAGTTTACAGATTCTTCTGGATTTCAACTAAGATTACAATATAATGAATGTATAGTAAATGCCCAAAATATTCTATATCATTTTTCGTCAACAAATGGTGAAAATATTCTTAAACAATGTAAAGATGCACTTGAAAAATTAAAAAATGTTGTTAAAGAAGAAGATTTAATTAAAAATCCCCTTTATAATGATATTATCTACAGATTAACTATTTTTAAAAATCCACAACCACGGCAAATTGTTGAATTACAAAGGGATTTAAATAACCTCAATTTATTTTCTTATATAATGTGTAGAACCAGAAAACGGGATGTTATAGAAAAACAACCCAAACGTTGTCCAGAAGTAGTTAATGTTAATTTTTCAGTTATAGAAGAAGAAATATATAGGAAAATAATGGAATATGTTGAAAATAAAATAAGAATATCCAAAGAAAACAAAGGGAATATTATTTTTGGAATGACAATGCCTCAAAGACTTGCAGCGAGTTGTTTGCCAGCAGCCTTAGAATATTATCAAAACAAAATTAAAACAGAAATTATAGATGGGACAGATGTTTCTCCTGATGGAATTACTTATAATTATACTTTTGATGAAAATTTATATAATATACAAGAGGAGTTATTATCCCTTCAGAAACATTTTACAAAAGACAGTAAATTTGAAGCATTAGTCAATAAAATTTCCCAAATTGATGAGATAGAACCTGGAAGACAAATAATTATCTTCTCTTATTTTAAAGCAACACTTAATTATCTTGAAAAAGAATTAAAAAATAGAGGATATAATTGTTTAGTTATTCACGGAGATATTCCCTCAAGACCTGAAAAACCACAAGAAGATGAAAGAGGTAAAAGAATAAAAGAATTCAGACAAAATCCTGAAATTAAAATTCTACTTTCCTCTGAAGTAGGAAGTGAAGGACTTGACTTTGAGTTTGTTCATATAATGTTCAATTATGACTTACCTTGGAATCCAATGTTAGTTGAACAAAGAATAGGCCGTTTAGACCGCTATAATCAAAAATCAGAAAGAATATTAATATATAATATGGCTGTGAAAGACACTATAGAAGAGCGAATACTTCAACGTCTTTATGATAGAATAGGTATTTTTGAAAAAACCATAGGAGACCTTGAACCAATTTTAGGAGAAGTTATTAGTAAAAACATAAGCAGTTTACTTACAAGTAAGTTGACGGAAGAAGAAGAAAAAGAAAAAATAGAGCAAATTGTTAGAACAATAGAAAATAAACAGTTGGAATATGAAGAATTAGAAAAAAATAGGATTAAATTTGTTGGATATGATACATTTTTTGTTGATGAAATAGAAGAAGTTAAAAAAATGAAGAAGTATATTACTGATAAAGAATTATACATATTTGTAAAAGAGTTTATTGAAAATACATTTAAAGAGTGTGGTTTAGAAAAAACCAAAAATGAAAAAAAATTCATTCTTCATTATTCAAACAAATTAATCACAGCCATTAGAGAATTAAAAGGCGTAAAAGAGGAATACAAAGGAAAATTTTTGAACTATTGCTATATGTATATGGACCAAGGTCTTCCTATAACATTTTCTTCAGAATTTGCTTATGAAAATCCTGATATTGAGTATGTG
>Ga0208825_1001204_pt1 | contig 20593 bp, 26 predicted proteins | sample AD_UKC113_MetaG_FD_184450 | JGI IMG/M metagenome (GOLD analysis project Ga0208825, IMG submission 184450) | Active sludge microbial communities of municipal wastewater-treating anaerobic digesters from Hong Kong - AD_UKC113_MetaG (SPAdes)... | ecosystem: Engineered > Bioreactor > Anaerobic >...
TTAGGCTTTGGTGACTTATTAATATCTGCTATATTGTAATCGTAGTGTGTTGGTGGATTTTCTGAATAAAATATTGCCGCCATATAGTCCTCTCTAATTTCAAACAAACTTATTTTACCGCTTCTATGAAGACTCCCTGATTTGTTTTTTATAAAAACTTCATCCCCTACCGTAAACACCTCTCCATCGCTTAGTCGTTTGACGGAATGAATTTTACATGCAGGCATGACATGTTGTAAATCATATTCATTATATGGGACACTGACAGGGACGTATTTACCGCTTTTGTTCAGCTTAAAAGTTACATTACTTTCCCCAAAATAATCTCCTTTAAACTCCAATATCTCCCATTCAGACTTAGGCTTTGACTGTTTACTTTCTACAAAACTTTTTAAAGCTAATTGAATAGGTTCAGGAGCAGCAGAAGCATCATGTAAAAGCGCCCATTCTAATCTATCATGAATAGTTTTAGAAACAAACTCCAAAACCGTTTTTTCATCCCATACAAATCCATTACTGTCTTTACTGCTCATTGTTACGGTTTTTTCTTTTTTGTTGTATTTGTTGGTATGCCTCTATTCCTTTACCTACGGCAGAGCGCATGGCTTTAAATATATCCCCGTCATAATATCTATAAAAATCATTGTTCTTTTCTTCTTCTGTCAATTCCCGTATAATAAGCGTATATCCAAAGGAAAGCCTACTCCAATTGAAACCAGATTGTATTGATCGGACAATTTTCCACTCTTTATGATTATACTCATATTTCCATAAATATTCCAAATCCCTGAAATCCTTTGAAAATAAAACTTTCTTTTCACTGTTCATTGTGGGGGATAATTTAGTGTTTATGCTTCGTATTCGTCATATTCGGAAGAATACTTAAATTCATCTCCGTTATCGTTTCCGATAGGGTTTTTAAATCCGTATTTTATTGCTGTTGCTTTAAGGGTGGGTAAGCCATATTGAGCGTACTCATCAAAATCTTCCAGACCTTCTTCAAGAATCCAATTCCACATTTTTACAACATCATTCATTAGGCTGGCGGAAATTCCTCTTTTGTTTAACGCTTTCTCAAACCCAAATGACACATCTTTTTCTAACTGTTTTAAAACATTTTCTTTAGTAAAAGGGATTGGGGTATGCTTACCAACAAATTCATCTTTTAATTTAATACCAAAATGCTTCAAATCTTCTTCTGGCAAAAATTGCATCAGCCTTGATAAATCTCGGCCATCTAAAGAATGTGATTTGTAGTCCGATTTAATTTGTTCAATCGTTTTCATTGATTTTTACTTTTTAATATTAAATGTTTTATTACTTGCTATTAGTATCTGTTGTGAGTCTACGTGTAATATTTGTCCACCTTCCTGCAAAACCACTGTATATACATCATTCGACCATTCCCCAGTACTCCATAGATACCATATCCAGCAATCTTGCTTTGTTTCTTTAATCACTGCCGGAATCGGTTTTGAAAACTCATGTATCACAAGACAAATATATGTCGTAAATCTACCGAATCCAAATATTTCTTCGTTTTTTGTAAAACTTTTTTTTGGAAATTGTGGTATTTGTATATTATATTTGTACTGCATGGATGATAAATTATTGAATAATAGAGTTATTAAGAAGGACATAGACATTGTGTATCATCTTTCATTAGGAATGAGCGTCCCAAAGGTTGCTGAAACTTTAGGTATGAAAACCAAAACAGTTGAAGCCCGAATTATGAGGCTCAGGTCTAAAATGCAGGTAGGTAATATAATTGGGCTTGTAGCATATTTCCTAAGAAATAAGATAATTAATTGATAATCATAAGTTCCACAATTCTACATTTATGGCTAAGAATAAAGAATACAACGGAGCAGTCGTTCAGGCTGAATTTGACAAAATACCACTAAAACAGCAACTTGAAATGTACACCAACTTAGGAGTATGGCTTCATGAGAAAGTGGTAAAATATCAGGAGGAATTAGGGAATGAATTAAATCATTTTGAGGCCGCAAAACCAAAATTAAAAAGCACTAAATAATGGAAATAATAACGCCGGTAGGAAGTAAGTTGCTGGTATTGCCAGTTGAGATAGAAAATTACATAACAAAAGGGAACATTGAAGTGGTGACGCTTGATCTAAGGGCATCTCAGATAGTATCAGTTGGAACAGAAGCGCATGATATTTATAAAGTTGGGGATGTAGTAATTCATCCAAAAGGAGCAGGGGTAGGGCAGCATTATAGAGGTAAAGCGCATTGGTGGTTAGATGGAAGACCAACCAATAACGGCGGCGACATATGGGGTATAATCACAAAAGAAGTTACCAAAAAGGATAAAGGAGATAATCTATAATGAGTTCTGTATTAATAACTGGTAGTCATGGTCTTATAGGTAGTGAATGCGTATCATTCTTTACTGATAAATTTGATGAAGTTATTGGGGTGGACAATGATATGCGAAGATATTTTTTTGGAGATTCAGCCAGCACTCATGATGTAGGGAAACGGCTTTGCGATCAATATGGTAATTATAAGCCGTTCAGCGTTGACGTAAGATTTTTTAATAGCCTTGAATTTCTGTTTAAAAGTTTGAAAGATGTTAAATTAATTATTCATACGGCGGCGCAACCTTCTCATGATTGGGCAACGAGCGAACCAATTACCGATTGGACAGTGAATGCAACAGGGACTATGAATATGCTTGAATTAACAAGGCAATATTTCCATGATGCTGTTTTTATTTTTACCTCAACAAATAAAGTTTATGGCGATTGGCCAAATAAAATTTTGTACGAAGAATTAGAAAAAAGATACGAAACTCATTTGGATGGCGTAGACGAATTGATGGATATTGACGATACAATGCATTCTGTTTTTGGCGCTTCGAAAGTTGCCGGGGATATAATGTGTCAGGAATATGGCAAATATTTTGGCATGAAAACCGGGATATTCAGAGGTGGTTGCCTGACAGGAGCGAATCACAAAGGAGTAAGGCAGCATGGGTTTTTATCCTATCTTGTTAAATGTGCAATGACAGGAGAAAAATATATAATTGAAGGGTATTCCGGGAAACAAGTAAGAGATAATATTCATGCTTATGACTTGGTTTCCGCATTCTATGAATTTTATAAAAATCCAAAAAAGGGCGAAGTTTATAATATAGGTGGTGGAAGACATTCCAATTGCTCAATTCTTGAAGCAATAGATTTAATAAAAGAAATCACTGGTAAAGAACTTAATTATACCATATCCGATCAGGTACGCGCGGGAGATCATAGGTGGTATATATCCAACGTCTCAAAATTCAAAAAAGATTTTCCAGATTGGGATTATAAATATTCATTAACCGATATAATTTCGCAGATAGCAAATCAATACTAAATGACACCGGCTAAGATTTTATTTAAACTTGCGACAAGGGGAAGAGCGAATGATTTTTTTGAGGCGATAGATAGCATCTACCATAACGTATGGGACTTAAAAAATTTCCATATACTCGTTACTGCTGGCGAAGATGACTATACTATGAATAATGAAGAAGTAAAAGGCAAACTTCGCATATACGATCATCTTACAATAATCTTCGGCGAAAACTCAGGTAAAGTACAAGCTACAAACCGGGACATGGATTTAAAAGATCAAGTATGGAGCGATTGGGATATTTTAATAAATACAGCAGACGACCAAAGATTTATTCAGCCGGGGTTCGATGATTTTATAAGAGTAACGATGGCTAATATTTTCCCGGAAAACGATGGGTTTTTACATTTGTATGAACCAGATGCCGGTGCTGCGCTTCCTGTTTTATATTGTGCCGGAAGAAAGTTTTATGAAGTGTTTAATTTTATCGCCCATCCTCAATATAAATCTTTATTCTGGGATAATTATTATTTTGAATGCGCTAAACTGATGAAGAAATATCATTTTGTTGGCACACATATATTTAATCACCTATGTCCAGCCTATACGCATCACAATAAACCAAGAGATGCAATGTTTGATAGAGATCAGGCACTATGGGGGTATGATGAAAATGTATTTTACAAGCATAAGGGGAGAGGGTATGATTTATCAATTGACGACAATGGCAAATTCAAATTCAATCTTATATTAGACCCAACACCGGGAAACGATTAAAAAATAAAAACAATGGCAAATATTTTTGATGGCCACACAAAGGCAAGAGAATATGCAGAAATAACATCAAGAAGAGAACAAGGAGAATATCTTGTGTTTAAAACAAGCAATGATGGGATTAAGTATGAAGCAGTAAAAATTGATGATAAGGATAAAGTAAAAGGGAAAATATTAGATCACTATAAGGATGGTAAAGTTGTAAAATGAGTAAGCCCCTCTTGTCTATCCTAATTCCAACGGTTGTTGGGAGATCGGAAAGTTTTTGGAATCTGGTTGAAAAATTAAAAAAACGTGCCAACATTCAAGATAGCCGGATGCGCTCAAACGACTATTGGGCTTGGAATGGGGTAGTTGAAATATTTGCCATAGTTGATAACAAGGAAATGACAATAGGCGAAAAGCGTGAAAAATTATACACTGAGGCAAATGGGGTATATTCTTTTATGATTGATGATGATGATGATATAGCGGATGGTGCAATTGAAAAAATACTTGAAGCAATAAAGCAAGAACCAGATTGTATAACATTCAAAGAGAAGTGTATTATTGATGGCAAATATTATGCAAGTAACTTTTCATTAAAGTATGATAAATGGCAAGATAACTTTGATGGTTATGCGTGGGTTAGAACGCCGTTCTATAAATGTGTAATCAAAACAGAAATAGCGCAACAAGTCCCATTTGAGCATATACGATATAACGAAGATGAAAGGTGGGCTAATGCATTAAAGCCATTTCTGAAAACAGAAGTACATATTGACGAAGAAATCTATTACTATATACATAATTCAACCCCACATCACGAAAGGTATGGTTTTGATAAAGATTAATATTTTATGAACTTAACAGAAAAGAAACCATGTATAATAAATGTTGGTGTTGATGGGTGGTATAAAGCTGGTTCGGAAAGGCTTGAAAGGTCTTTGGTGTTTAACGGGTATGCCGGAGATATGCTATTTTGGAGAAATGAATATCCACCAGACTGTCCAACGCATCAGGATAATCCATATGCCTTTAAAGTGGCCGCATTTCGTGAAGCATTCAGAAGGGGATATAATATTGTGATGTGGTTGGATTGTAGTTTTTGGTGCATTAAAAACCCAATGCCTATATTCGATATAATAGTGGATAAAGGGAATTTTGGTTTCAGATCAGGTTATAATTGCGCACAAACCTGCCCGGATAATTTATTACAAGAAATAGGAATAACAAGGGACGATGCAGAGCAGATACCAGAAACAGCAACAGGAATAGTGGGAATAAATATAACAAACCCGGACGGTAAAAATGTATTTGATAATTGGGCTGATTTATGTGATCGAGGGTTTTTTAAAAATTCAAGGCATCACAACCCATTAGAAAGCGCAGATCAAAGATTTTTACATGGGAGGCAAGACCAATCAGCGTATAGTATGGCTCTTTATAAGGCAGGAGTGAGTTATAGGTATGACGACTTTGTGGCTTACTATAATAATGGGAAGCCGGGGTATATTGAAGATAAATGCTATTTCTTTATTGAGGGGTTATGAGAATTGAATTTGAAATAATATGGAGCAATAAATGGTATTATTTACCAGTAAGCATGATTAAAAAAGACGGGAATTATATTGGCTATACAAATAGGTTTAAAAAATTTACATATCGCCTAAAGCCGATTATAAAATTTAAAAAGTGAAAGCAGTAATTTCAACAACATACGATGATAAATATTTGTTTTTTCTTCCAATTACAACTTGGTTGTGGAATAAACTTGGAGTAGATGTTATATGTTTTATACCGTTCGGTGGCAGAGATAATGATAATGGAGGTGGTAAAAGGGTTTTATACTTAACAAATAAGATGTCATTTGTTAGAAACACTTTATATCGAGAATCTCTTATTTGTAGTATCCATACTTTCAATGCGCCAGAACATAAAGAAGCTACCTACGCCCAATGCGCAAGACTATACGCCGCTTCATTAGATTTGCCGGGAAACGAAAAACTAATAGTAAGTGACATTGATATGCTATTCTTTAATAAAGAACTATTAGAAGGTACTACCGATTATTTCATTTATGTAATAGGAAATGATTTAGTGCCTAATGGCCAATATCCGATGTGTTATCTTATAGGAACGGCTGGTATTTGGAGGGAAGCAATAGGCAAAGGAACATATCAGGAACACTTAGATAATCTGTTGGGTAATATTGAAGATCAGCACATGAGAGGGAATTATTGGGGTAAAGATCAGGAAACCAGTTTTGAGTTGGTAAATAAAGTACCACACGTATTCAGGCCAAGAACCAATGGGCAAAATCCGTTTGCACAAAATAGAATTGATCGTGATGATGCATATTTTTTAGAAAGATTATCACCAGATACGATAGACTATCACATGCACCGCCCCGGTTACGAAGACGATAATTTTCAAAAAATAATTCAGGTCATTAGTTATTTTTACCCAAATGAAGATTTAACTTGGATGATAGAATATCAACAGATATATAAAAGTTTGATGTGAGAAATCCAAAAGTAATTATCCTTGTTGTTTGTTATGCAGATAAATCAGAATACGACGAACTTGCAAAAGCGATAAAAGAAACATGGGGAAGGACAGAAACAGGCGATTGTAAAATTTGGTACGTATGGGGCAGAGGAAGAAATAAGCAGGATTACAATGATTTCATAATTGATGTAAAAGAAGATTTTGGCTCTTTGCTTAAAAAAACATTAGCGTTCTTTGAGTTTATAAAAAATGAAGATTTTGATTATATATTCCGGACTAATACAGGAAGCTACGTGGACACAATAAGAATTGTAGAACATTTGAAAGATAAGCCAAGAACTAATTTTTATAGCGGTGTTCCGGGATATGTGGATGGAATAAGGTTTGCTTCTGGTTCTGGTTTTTTTCTTAGCAGGGATTTGGTGTTATTATCTGAATCAAAAAGGAAAGATTTTGGGGATGACCATATTGATGATGTTTCATTCGGAAGATTTATGGCTCGTCATGGTGTTAAAATAGATGAATCATGCATCAGGTTTACATGGACTATTAATGGGAATATAAGACAGATTGGTGAGCCAATAATAGCGGAAGAAAAATTTCCACATGATAAAATATATCATTGGCGGCTAAGAACTGATGACGGCCAAAGATTTTGGGATTGCGAAAAAATGTATCAACTTTATAATGAATTAAACAATGCTAAGAACAGATAATTTAGTACAATGGCAATTAATAGCGGATGAAGTGGATGCCATATATCCGTGGTTCACTCATAAATGCTTAGATGTAATCAAAAAGTGGGACTTGAAAGATAAGCGTGTGCTTGAATTCGGAGGCGGTAGGAGTACTCGCTGGTGGAGAAAACGTGCAGCATGGGTAACAACCATTGATACCAACCTTGAATGGATAGACAGAACTATTGAAGATTGTGCAGAAGGAAGTGCGCTTAATGGAGTGATAATCCCAAAAGTAATTAATGAAGGCGACCAATCACGAAAAGAAGAATATGTAAATGCCGGTGATGAATATGCGCCATACGATATTGCTGTAGACGATGGGATATTAAGATTTGAAGTGATTGAAAAAGCATTAACAATGCCACGGCCGCTAACATTAATAATAGACAATTGGCAGCAAGCATGGATTTTCATGTGTCCGGCAGCAGTTGAACTACTAAAAGATTTTGAGCAGGATATTTATATTCAGGATGACCATACCGATAATGATGGAGTCAACAAATGGAAAACTGCAATATTCTATTTGAAATGAACTACCCACGTTTAAATATAATTTTAGACGAAAGACGGCCAGAAAGGTACGGGCTATTATTAGACGAATTCATAAGACAAGGTATAACCAATTATAAAATATGGGATGCGATAATGTTAAAGGATATTCCTGCTTCCATAAATGCAAGTCATAAAAAAATAGTGCAATGGGCAAAAGATAATGGAGAACCAGAAGTATTAATAGGAGAGGATGATTTAATGTTCCCAAGTGAAAAAGGATTTGAATGGTTCTTAAAAAATAAACCACCTCTTTACGAGATTTATGCCGCCGCTAATTATTGTGCGTTTAAAAGACCAGAAAACGCAGGAGCGTACAGGAGCGAATTTCAGGTAGGATTCCATTTGTACTTCGTTCACTCAAGATATTATGATACATTTTTAAATACAAAAAGTGATGCCCATATAGATTCAGAACAGAGAGGAAAATTAATGTATCATTGTTATCCATTTGCCGCTTTGCAGAGGCCGGGATATTCGGCTAATAATAATGCTGTGGTAAATTATAACGCTCAATTAAAACCAGAAGATATTTATCAATGATTCCTTTTATAACATATAGGGAACAAAATGCAGAAGGAAGTCTTGAGTATTATATTCTTCAAAAAGGTTATCCGAATTACATTGGCCGTCTTGTCGCTTATCCAGTTGAAGGCGCATTAAATAACACACCAATAACTGACCATCATTTGTATATTACCTTTGCGGGGGCATTAATGGGTAACTTTATACCAGCACATAAAGGGGAATTGCAAAATATAACAGAAGTGTTTTCGCAGATGGCAGAGTGGTACTTTATTAATAGAATATCTCCTGATCTTAAAAAGTATAAAAAATGGAAGATAACAAACGCCTGAAAGAGTTGGGTAACGATATTTTTAAGGGTGAGCGAATAATGGATTGGAAGTTTTATCAGGTGGGCGATGATTTCATGACGAGAGTATATCACAAGGAATATGCAACGGGTTTTTATTTTTATGCAGTTGAAATTATAGGGCAGTATAGTGGTAAATCTGTATGGGATGAAGACAACGAAGCAGAGTGTATATTTCATGGGAGTGCAGCATTTGATGGGGTTAGGCATTTGTATATGGGTCGAGATGAAACCGATAATTACGGATACCATTATTACCCTGATTTTGATCAGTTAATAGGTGTTTTGTATGCCCTTAAAGCGTTAGAAAAAAAGTATTGTTCAGAAAAAATGGAAGACTAAAATATGTTCCAAAGCCCAAGTAATAATATCGTCATAAAAGTAAAGACAAAGTGGATAGACAACTTCGATAACATCCTGCGTATGGCCGCATTGAATCCGCAGAGCATGTTAAACCCTGCTGATTATGTTCAGATCAGGGGCGAAGTAGTTTCAATTCCAAAATCAATTTCAAAACGAAAAGACTACGAAGGATACTCCTTGTCAGATATTCGGGTAGGTGATACAGCCATCTTTTCCAATCAGGTAATATCCACAACCACGCAGTTAGAGCCAGAGGCAGAACCAGTTTATAAGAATCGTGTTTATTACAACGGGGAAGAGTATTTCATGGCCGACATCCAACACATCTATGCAGTAGTAAGAAACAAGCAAATCAGAATGCAGAATGGCTATGTAATGGTGACTGACATGGAGAAGCCGCCGCTAATAATCATGGCCACACAAACAAAGAAACTAATTTCATCAGCCCAAGCGGTAATCACACACATAGGCCGTTCTCTAACCACTGAAAGACCAATTGACGCAATGCCGGGGGATACTGTTTACTTTAATCCGAGCAAACTCCTGAACTATCAAATGAACGGTATCCCTTTTGGAATCCTCAAACAATCCCACATTTTGGGCAAAAAAATCCCTGACTATAAAAATTTTGCCACAATAAATTAAAAATGTTTTAATTTCGGTAAACTTATTACCCGAATTGAATATCTCAGAATGCTTTGATTTCCTGAATTTTTGGATAAATAAAATTCAGGGGGCGTACTACCCGATTAGTGATCTTGAACTAATAACGGATAGAGGGCAGATGTCGCTTTATTCTGATCTGCAACCAAAATACGCTACTTCCCAACACATAAAAGATGCTCTTGCGCCGTTTAGAGTCACATGGAATTTTACTCCAACCGATACTATATCAGGGTATATACCAATACCGTCTAATCTTAATTATCTCAACCTACTTGATGTTTCAATAAGTTATGCAATAAGTAACAGGACTTTATATGCGCCAGTTACCATGTATAACGAAGATGTAGTTTCTACAAGATTGAACTCTCAAATTGACCCAGTTACTATTACAAGTCCTATTGGAGAAATGGTTGGGCAACGGCTAATAAGGATTTATCCGCAAGGAAGTGGCTATAACGGAACAGTAAGATTTTTAAGAAGGCCAGCAAAACCAGTGATGGCGTATACTGTTGTTTCTGGTAGAGTAATAGTTTACGATCCAATCAATTCAGTACAGCTTGAGTGGTCTGAGGAGTGGCAGAATTCTGTTCTTATAAAGGCTTTAAAATCAATAGGTATCAACATATCCGATCAAGAAGTCCAACAATGGTCGGAACAACAATCACAACAAAATGCAGGAGGCATGAATAGAACATAATGGCACAACCCACATTATACCGACTATCTGAGGAGATACTTAAAATGCTTTCCGGCGGCGATATTCAAAATGCTACAAATATTTCTATCAATGAAATAAAAATAAGCATTGGTCAGGTATGCAATAAAATATTAAAGACCGAACACTTTGCTGTAAATCTAAAAATGGGAGAGACTATTAATAATGGCTCTGTTTTAGGATTGTACGAGGCAATAGCTGTATCAAAGTATAACGCAGTAAGCCAATGCCAACTCCCGATAAAACCATTGAAACTTCCAAGAAACATGGGAGTTTTTTCGATATGGCCTACCGGGATGCCAGATAAAGAATTTATACCACTTCAAATGGGGCAAGGAACATTGTTACAATCGCAACCATTAATAAACAATCTTCTTGGTCAGGTAGGGTATGAAGTATTTGGTTCACAAGTGGTATTTACAAAAGATATTACTCAATCGGGATCAATAACAGTAGATATGCGTTTAGCTATAATGGATATATCTCAATATGGTGATTTTGATCTTTTACCGATACTTCCTGAACAGGAATGGGATATAAAACAAGAGGTATTGAAAATATACAGTAATGTTGGTATTGCTGATATGCTTGCCGATCCAACTACTAAGCAACAACAAAATATTCCTTTACAACAACAGCAACAAACATGATCTTCAATACACTTGATACAATTGTAAGAAGGACATTGCTGGAAAGATCAATGCCTATCCATTATTACATGGAATATATGCTTCATGCAAGTGCTTGCGTAAGGGAATTATCTTTTGATACTCTTAAGATTATTAATACAGAGTTTCTGCCTGTTACAGATTATAATGCCGTTGACCTCCCCGGAGATTTCGTAGATGATATTTGTTGCTATTTACCAGTGGGTGGTCAACTGCAAGAAGTCCCAAAGAATTATAATCTAAATCCATTGCGTAACCGAAATTCAGATGGCTTATTTGTCCCATATACAAATTCAACAGCTAATGGATTGGCGACAAACATACTTGGGATTCAGCCACAATGGCTATGGTTTTGGAATGTGAATGATTGGGGTGAACCGACTGGTAGATTTTTTGGCGCACCCGGAGGAGTAAGAGGCGGCTATAATGTCTTTAAAGAAAGAAGGCAAATACAGCTTGCCGCAGAATTGGTAACTACTGGAATAGTCCTTAAATATGTTTCGGATGGGCAAAGAACAAATAATGCTACTGAAATAGATGTTCAGGCGATAGCCAGTGTTCAAAGTTATATAGATTGGAAAAGAAGTCCGTCAGCAGCTATGAAAGATTCGCCGGAGGCCAGAACATATACTAATGAGCAAAGAAAATTACGTGCAAGGTTAGATGATCTTACAATTATTGATATTAAAAACATAATGCGCAACAATTATCACGGCGCAATAAAATCCTGATAAATTATGGCAGCAATATTTTTTACAAAATCAAGTGGAGTTGTAACAGTCACACAAACAACTGGACAAGCTAAATCATACTTTGGATTGGTAGGTAGTTTTAATCCAAATCCTGCGGGGACTGGATTTTTAATTCAAATTGGCTCTGCTCCATTTAATGTGCTGTTGGCTGATTTAAGAGTTAATGGTCAAACACCTTCAACTATGGCAGAAGGAGCAACATTACTTAATTCTATTTTTGGTTCTTAATGATTCAAAAGGAGCTTAAATATTTTGCTGATCCTAACGGTCGTGGATGCAATGCAGATGATGACTACTTTGCTGTAGAACCATACCAGATTGTCAATGGAGAAAACATACGGACAGGAACAACCGATGCTGGGTTTACGGCTACTGTTGAGAGCATAGGAAGTAACGTTAGGTTATCTGAATTTGAGCCATCCGTAACGTTTGTTACAATAGGAGTTGCTGAAGATACCGAGAATAGAAGAACGATAAATTTTAAATGTTGCCTAACAGGCCCGTGGGACAGAATTGAGTGCTATTCGGCAACAGATAAAGTGATTTATATAGTCATTCTTTCTTCACAAATATTAGGGGGATTGAATTTTGATAAAGATCACTTAATACATTCTGCAAGAGTTGTTGATGGCCTATTATATTGGACAGATAATTTAAATAGGCAAAGGAAGGTAAATATAGATAGAGGAATTAAATTAAACCAGCCTTCTTATAATACTGCTTTATCTCCATATACTGATCCGATAAATGAAGAGGTTATTAGTCTTTTAAAAAGACCTCCACTATACCCTTTAATAATACAAAAAGTAACTCAACCAAGTATTAATAATTTTATTAAAAATGGGGATTTCCAATTTTGTGCTAGATATTATTATAAAGATGGGGAAACATCTGTTCTATCTACTTATAGTCTTCTTGCTCCATATGGGTATTCGGCAGATACATCAAATAGGATAGATATTTCATTTCCTGAAAATGAATTTATAGATCAGGATGTTCAGCGAGTAGACTTGGTAGTTAGGTATGGCAATACTAATAATTATTTTGTAATAAATTCATGGGACAAAAATAATGTAATACAAGCCGAAGAAATCAGGGATCATAATGATGGAGTATCTACGCTGTCGTATAGTTTTTATAATAATAAAATCGGGGAAGCTCTGGATGTAGCTTACGCTATAAAGCCATTTGAAAGTATTCCAAGACTATCGGAAACGCTTGAGGTAGCTAAAAACAGACTATTTCTGGCCAATAATCTGATCGGGTATAACACTCCTTCTGCTACCTTTGATATTACGGCTTCATTTACCACAACAGAAAGCGGGGCAGATGTAACGGCAACATGGTATAGGATTTTGTATAGAACAGGTGGCCATACGGATACAGTTAGATTTTTTTTATATGTAGTTGGGGGTGGAGTAATGTATGACGGCTATTATGATTATCCACCCAGAAATGGCTCTGGAGGGACTCTACCTGCTCCGGGTTTAACCATACCGTGGGCTGATTTAATTTTTATAGGCACAACACAAGCTGCTGTAGCCGCCTATTATGGAACTACTGTTCCTGCGATTATATATTTTGGCATAAACGGAACTGGGTTTACGGCTATAATAACCGGCGCACCGTTTACAACTAGCTTGGCGGGTCAGCAATGTTTTAAATCTGATGCATCCTATCAGATAGGAATTGTGTTTTATGATTTCGGAGACAGGAAATGTGGCATAGCAACAAATGAAAATCTTATTTTCCCTACTCCTGATAGGGATTATGATTCAGTTGCATTTACAACTTCGCTTGATTGGTCTTTATCAAATACAAATGCAGTAAATGAGATACCGGATTGGGCAACACATTATTCAGTAGTAATAAGCAAATGTCTTAGAACGAGAAATTTTTTACAATCAAGGGTTAAAAATTTAACCTACGTAACAAAAGATGTTGATGGATTGTACATATTTAATACAAGTGCATATTCCGCCACATTAAATGGCGTAGGTATTGATATAACATTATTGAATTCCTATGGGATGGGTTATGTATTCGCTGACGGCGACTTGGTTAAAATATGGCTAACGGGAAACCCTAATCCATTCACGTTATCTATAGTTGGCCAAGATGGTAATTGGATAATATGTGAATTACAGGATTTAGGCGCAATAGGTAATACAGGAAGCCCTTATACAACTGCTTTATTTGAAATATACACTCCTTATCAGCCATCTACAAATGAACCTCTTTTTGAAGTAGCGCAAACTTTCCCTGTTACAAATGCAGGAAGGCCAGATAGAGAATATTCTACATTGCAGGGGAGTATAAGAGGGGATGTAACGCTTCTTGAAAGAAGTGATAGCATAGGTACATATCTAACAGAAAATATGTCTCCAAATGATAAATATTATAAAATTTGGGACACAGATGCAGGAAGGCCAAACTTCATTGATAATATTGGGCAGACTGTAGAAACAAATACAATAGCTTATTCAAATACATTTATATCCGGCAGTAGGGTTAATGGGTTGTCATCATTTGAAGCATTAAACGAAAAAACAATTCCGCTGGAATGTGGTGCTATAGAAAAATTACAAGTGACATCAAAAGTACAAGATGAGCAAGGCATAGTAATGTTATGTATTTGCGTTGATGAAACTGCTTCGTTATATATCGAGGAGTCGCAACAGTATGGCTCAAACACATCAACAACACTTACAATATTTACAGATGTAATTGGAACGATTAACGTATTAAAAGGGTCATTTGGAACATTGAATCCTGAATCAGTAATAGAGTACAGAGGAATGGTATTCTGGTTTGATGCAATTAATGGAAGGATTATACAGTATAGTGTTAACGGGTTATTCCCTGTTTCGGATTATAAAATGAGAAGATTCTGGAAGTTATTTAGCGATCAGTATTTAAGTATGACTACCGAACAGATAGAAGCACTCGGCAGCAGACCATATATATTCGGGGGGGTTGATCCATATCACAATGAAGTTCTATTTGCTATACCAAAACTTTTAGATTACCCACCAAAGGGGTATTTGCCGGATTATCCAAATACTATATTCCCGTTTGATATTTATGATGGTCAGGCAAAAACAATGGTGTTTAAACTAAGTGAAGTTGGTAATAGCTATTGGTATTCACCATATACATGGACACCAGACTATTTCTCTACACTAGAAAGCGATTTGTTATCCTATAAGCAAGGCCAAACGTATTTACATAATAGCACAACAAGTTTTAATAATTTCTATGGGGTTCAATACAGATCAAAAATAATGTTTGTACTGAATCAATTGCCAGATAAGCCAAAAGTATATAATGCAATGGGTGTGCAAAGTAATTTCTCTCCTGAATTTGTTTATTTTTATAATAATTATCCTATTCAGCAAAGCTCAGATTTGGAAGAAATATCTTTTAATGATCTGGAAGGGATATGGTATGCGACTATTCTAAGAAACAAATTAGTGCCGACAGCAACAGGATTTACAACCAATGGATTACTCACAGGAGAAAAGATGAGAAACGTGGCTATGTTATGTATGGTTCAGTGGCTTTCTGAAACAGAACAATTAGAATTGAAATTTATATCAGTAAGTTTTTCTCAAAGCAGAGGACATTTAAAAGTGTGATAAAAACAGAAAGATTAAATATTGAACCATTGAACTATGAACAGTTTAAAAGTTATATAGACAATGGATGTGGCAGCATAATAACAGAACAAGATAAAAAATGGGTAAGAGAGTTTCATTTGGATAAAATAGGTGCGAACAATTACTTGTATAGCACATTTTGGATTGCTACAAATAAAGATCAGGAAGTAGTAGGGGAAATAGCGTTTAAGGGAGAACCAAACCATTTTGGAGAAGTAGAAATAGGATGTTATGTGATGCCAAAGTTTAGACATAATGGCTACGGAACAGAGATGATAGATGGGATGGTAACATGGGCAACCATGCAGGGAGAAGCAAGATATGTTGTAGCGGCAGTTAATTATGGGAATATTTTTTCACAAAACATGTTGAAAAAAAATAATTTTGCTTATTGGGGCGAAAAGGATATGATGAACATTTATTATAAAATATTGAACTAATGAAAATAGATTTTTCACCAAGAATGGAGAAAAGTTGGATTTCCAGCGCCGTCGGCGGAGCGTTAGGAGTCATAGGTACGATAGCAAGTAATCTTGAAGGCGACAAAACAAGACGGCGATTGTTAGGGATGCTTGGTAAAGACCCTCAATATACAGAGAGTCCATATGCAAAAAGCCGATTAGGGTTAGCAACTCAGCTTCTTAATTCAAGAATGCCGGGAGCAACAGCTATGGAAAGAAATATTTATGCGAATCAAGCTAATTATTTAGGTCAGGCACAAAGAAATGCAACAGATAGCTCTCAGTTGTTAGCATTAGGAGCGGCAGCACAGGGACAAACAAACGAGGCATTTGGTCAATTAGGCATTTCAGAAGCCCAAGATTATTACCGCAGACTTGAAAATTATAATCAAGGCAATGATGCAATGACACAAGAACATCATGCTTCATTTGATGATAAAGTAAGAAGGTGGCAGGATGAAGCCAATATTTATATGGCAAGAAATCAAATCAGACAGAATCAAGGGCAAAGTTTAGTAAATCTTGGTAGTATGTTTATGGGTTCAAGTTTTGGCGGCGGTGGTAAAGGTGGTGGTGGAGGAAGTTCATCTGGTGGAAGCAGTGGTGGTAGCGGTGGGTACGGATAAAATTTAAATTCAATTCTAAATGTCAAATAGGGGAGCAATTTTTCAGGGTATAGGTGTTGGAAATCCAATCAGCTTTGCAGAAATGAATGCTGCGCAGGCAAACCGTCAGCGTCTTGAATTGCAGCGTGAAGAAAACAAGCAAAGAAATTTTGAGCGTGGCGAAGCGCGTAAAGCCGCAACCGCACAATATTTAAGCAATGCTCTTGAGAAAAAAGACTTCCTTTCAGGTTCTCCTTATGACCCTATGATAATTCAAGGGTTAGATAATGCGATGAAGCAAGGAATGGCGCTTGCTCAAAAAGGCGCAGATACCCCAAGCATCATGATGGCAATCGGCCCTCTTGTTGGTAAATTAAATGAATATCAGGCAAAAGCTAAATTGATCGAATCAAATGCAAAATCATCCGTAGATAAGTTAGGACAATTTCCCGGATTTAATAAAGATGGTCTTTTAGATACAACAAAAAAAATTGCATATTTTAATCCTGATGGTTCTTTAAAAGATATATCTGAAGTTGATCCCAATGTTGATTATACATCGGCAGCATTAAAAGCGCATCCAGAACTGACTACTACATCAGCGTGGTTAGATGAACTTGTGAATAAAACACCAATGGCAAAATCCGGTCAAGTAATAAAGACCGAACATATGGGCAGAACTAAAGATTACGAATATAATATAGAGAAACCGTATTGGATGGATGTGGCTAAAGACGAAAACGGTAAAGTATTAACCGACCCAAAAACAGGCGCACCATTAGGTTTAGATGTTAAGAGTCATATTTTAAGAGATAAAGAAGGGAAACCAATGGTAGATACTGAAACCAATCAGCCATTCAGAGTTATAGAAGATGCAGAGTTCAGAGGTATGATGAGCAGGAATCCGGCTGCTGCATATAATTTAGATGCGCAAGTAAGAAAACACTTTATGGATGCCGGGGCTAAAGATTCTCCATCAATAGGTTCTCCTGAATGGGAAAATATGGCGAAACATATTTTATATCAGGAATTGAAGATGAGAGATAGGTCAGATTTTAAAAAGAAAGATATTCAAACTAATGCCCCTATAGTTGATAGAATAGAAGTAACCGGCTCTGCATTTGCACCAAGATCAGGAAGCGGCAGCAGCAGTGATGTGCAAGTAAATGATGTTTATAAAAGTATTTTAGAAAATCCACACGTTGCACAAAATGAAGCAGTAAGACTAAATCAATTATCAGCCACAGAGCAAAATGTTATTCTTAGCCATGCGAGAGATTTGACAAAAGATGACAAATTAAATCAAGATGATATTTATGTGAGGAAAGATGAAAATGATAATCTTGGTATTTATGACAGACCAACAGGAAAATTGATTTCTACATTGGACGCAAAAGATGTGAATCTAAAAACCAATAAAACAGTTAAGCCACAACAGGAAATCATAAAAGAGAATAAATACGAGAATACAAGATCGGGAACATATCGGGGTAAAAAAATAACAATAGGAATGAAAAACGGGAAATGGTATAATACCAAAACCGGAGAAGAATTAAAATGAGTGTAAGAGAAAAAATATCATTACCAGTAGGTTTTGAACCGGATGATGATGGCGGGGACGAAGGATTGCCTTCCGGGTTTATACCAGATGATAAAAAAAAAGTTCAATCTGGAAACGTATCTGGGATTACATCTTCCCCTTCAAAATCATTATCGTCAAAAGATCAGACTGATATATTAAATTATATTCAGTCAACTAAAACTCCTGAACAAAAAGCAGAAAAGCAACGACAAATAAAAGATGCCGTTGCTAAAAGTCATCCCGTTACTACAACTCCATCCACTGAACATAAATTAGATCAAGAACAAGCCGAAATATTATCTCAAAGACAACAAGCAGAAGAACAGAGATATGCTAAAAAGCAAACAATAGGAAATGTTCTCAATAATGCGGTTGATCTGAAATCCGCTATTTACGAACTCAATGGTATAAAAAATCCAGAAAGATTATCAGAAGCAAAGCAGGGAGAAATTCTTGACCAAACAATAACTGATCCTGAATTTCAGGAAGTGATAAACAATAACCCAAAATTAGCCCATGAAGCTAATATGGTAAAGAATGGTCTTGCGGACACTAACCCAACTTATGTTGCTAAAAAAATAGAACAAAAAGTAGGCGAATACATTCAGGAGAAAGGTAAGAACGCCATGTTTGATTGGGCTTATACTACCAGAAGTCAGGAAGAAATGGACAAGATCATTGACGAAATGAAGGATAATGGGAAGATTAGTATGTCTGAATGGGCTTTGTATAAAAAATATCCTGATGTTGTAAGAGATTGGGTTAAACATGAAGCGCCGGATGTTGTTCACTCACTACAAAGAGGTGTTGAGCAAGGTGCAAAAGGAGTTGAATCTTCATTAAGAGATATAAGCAACAAAGCAACTGCTGGATTATTTCAGAGAATAGGACTTATAGAAACTAATGAAGATCGAACTAAAAGATTGCAGCAAGAGCAAGATGCTACTCCATATGTAGAACCAAAATCAGGTTCAGCAAAATTCATTAAAGGTGCAGGGGAATTTACTGGCTTTGCTGCACCAATGATAGTGGGCGGTGTTTTAACGAGAGGTGCAGGGTTATCGGCAGAAGCCGCAGAAATAGTCCCGGCAGCATTGCAATTTGAAGGCGAGAATGCTGATCGGGCAAGATCATTATTCCCAGATGACGAAAAAAGACAATTAGCATATACAACACTTGGGACATTGATTGATGTTTCACTGGGTAAAATACTTCCTTCAACAAAAGCAGCGTCAAAAATTAGTGCATTGCTAAGAAAAGATGTTCAGGATGCCGCTTCAAAAATGACAGGAGATATTGCGACAGATGAAGCTATTAAAAAAGGTTTACTGCAAAGATTTACTTCTCTTGTTGGTAACACCGCAGAACATAGCGCCAATGCAGCAAATGTTGTAACAGGGTATGATATACTTCATAAAGGATTAGAGGCAGCGTTTGGTCAAAGAGATTTTAAAGCAGAAGAAATAGGAAAGGAAGCGATAGATACATGGGGTCATGCTTTTGTAAGTAGTATCCCATTATCAGTAGGCATGGTTGCACTTCCTTCACCAAAATTACGTGGACGCATAACCGCAAGCATAGCAGAAAATCCAGAAAGAAGTATTGAGTTAATTAATAATGAAGCAGCCAAAAACGATGAGCCAATTGATGTAACAGAAAAAAAGATAATGGCTGTTAAAGATGCCGCAAAAGCATGGGGCGTAATTAAAGACTTGCCATTGAGTGATGCACAAAAAGAAAAATTCCTTGTCAAAGATTTAGAACAAAAAGAACTTGATAAAAAAGCAAAAGAAACAGATGTTGATGTCGTTAAGTCTGACCTTCAGGAAAAGGCTAATGAGGCTTATGCCGATAAAGTCAAAATATACAACGGTACAGACAAAGCCATTGAACATGAAAATTTTGAAGTTCCTGATGCGGAAAGGAAGGCGTTAATAGATGAAGCATCAAAATATAAAGATGAAATATCCACTCCATTATACAGAGATATTTTTAAAGGCAATGAAGAAGCTATTTTAAAAGAGGCGGCACAACAATTAAATGCATCCCCAACTGAAGCAGAAACAGCAAGAAAAATATTTGGTGATAAATTATCTGATATAGCATTACAACTTTACCCAAATGAAAAAGTAGAAGTAAATCTTGATATTAATGAACCTAAAACTGAAGAAAATGCCATACAAGAGCAAAGCGCAGGCAGCGTACTTCAACATCCATCGGGCGGCGCTGGAGAAAGCCGGAGTATCGGTGGACGAATGGAACAAAGCAAGCAAGGGGAAGAAATTACCGGAACACGCCCCGAAGAAGAAAAAACCGGAGGAGAAGAAGAAGTAACGGAA
>Ga0208825_1001205_pt1 | contig 20570 bp, 19 predicted proteins | sample AD_UKC113_MetaG_FD_184450 | JGI IMG/M metagenome (GOLD analysis project Ga0208825, IMG submission 184450) | Active sludge microbial communities of municipal wastewater-treating anaerobic digesters from Hong Kong - AD_UKC113_MetaG (SPAdes)... | ecosystem: Engineered > Bioreactor > Anaerobic >...
TGCCCTTTTCTTACAAAGTTGTGAAGGAAATTTACCTCATTATCTTCAAGTTTAATTTGTAACATGGATGTATAAAGAGATTCAAAGATTATAAAGATATGCAAAAATTAAATGGTTGAGACACTAGTGTTACGTCAATTATCAAAGATTAAAATGATTCTAAATACTTCTAATCGGTTATATACGATATTTTACTGTTGACGCAACAATAGCATGAAAGGCAAACGTTGTTTGGGGATTAAAGATGAAAAGTAAAATTATATCAACGTCGATTGCCACTTTTCCGATTCCACTCTCATTTGTAGCAATGTCTAATAAACTACGTAGAGAAGATATATTCATAAAAACTTTTAGAATATCAGCACTTGCAATTTTAATACTGATGAGTATAGCAGGTGCTGCTCCATTTGCATATGTGACGAGCATAGGAATCGATACGGGTACTGTCTTTGTAATTATACAGCAACAGACAATCTTAAAACCGTGATACCTGTAGAAGGCTGGGCTGGAGAAGCCGCAATCAACCCCGCAGGAACAAAGGTGTATGTGACGAATTCATCAGGATTCAGCACCAATGTTTTTGTAATTGACACAGCGACAAATACGGTTGAAGCCGTAGCGGATGTAGGAGATTATCCTCGTAAAGTTGCAGTTAACCCGAAAGGAGCAAGGGTTTATGTGACGAATAAATTCGAAATTAACACCTTCCCATAGTAAAAGCCAAAACTTCCTACAGAAATTTTTGGTCAAGCTTTTTTTTAAAAAGCTTGAGCCAAAGCCTTTTAAAGGGGAACCTCACTCAATCTGCGTGACATGTCCAGACCAGCATACCTTGGCAAAATGCTCCTGCACTGGTGCGAAGCCTGCAATGTGCCTGTGCTCGGAAAAAAGTGTGGGTGCGGCAGTAAAACAAAAAAGGTTGAGGTAACTCCTCCCGGAGATATTCGCCCGGCTTTTGATTATGACATCAGACGCATAAATTCCGTTTCTGAAAAACAATTTAACGCTCCTCTTATCCCCGACGGTCACCTTGTGGTGCTTAACAAAGCCCCTTATGAAGACCGCATGGATGAAATAATAGTGGACGGGGAAGTCATTGCATCCATAAGGTTTGAAATAGAAAGCTGTGAATGGGTCCTTCTCCCCCGCCTCGAAGGGGCAAGGCGGCTTTTCCAGGGCAGGAACAGAAAAGACCTGAAAAAATGGGTCGTTATTGAAGAGGAAATATTACCTTTTATCCTGAAAAAAGGGGCAAGTATCCTGGCTCCCGGAGTCCTTGATGCAGACCCCGAAATAAAAAAAGAGGACGAAGTAGTTGTCCTTAACCCTGCCGGAGATGTAGTCTGCTGCGGACGCGCACGTATGGCAGGAAAAGAGATGATAGAGGAAAAACGCGGAAACGCAGTAAAGCCGCGCTGGAGTTCGGAGCCAAAGGCTGCAAAAATCCTCGAGTCGGGAAAAAGCTGGTGCGACGCCGTAAAAGCCAATGAAAAAATCCTGAATCCCATGATAGAAGAGGCCCACGCTTTCATAAGGGACGTTTCGAGAAGCATGGAACTCAAGGTCAGTGTATCATATTCCGGGGGGAAGGACAGCCTTGCAGTTCTTCAGCTGGTGGACGAAACTCTTGATGATTACGAGCTTATGTTTGCAGACACCGGGCTTGAATTTCCGGAAACCCTTGAAAATGTCAGAGAGGTCGCTGAATATTGCGGAAAAACTCTCAGGACTGCGAGTGCAGGAGACTCTTTCTGGGAATCCATAGGAGTTTTCGGTCCTCCGACAATGGATACGCGCTGGTGCTGCAAGATCTGCAAGCTTGGACCCATTACAAGGCTGATTGACGAGAATTATGAAGGAGGCTGCCTGAGCTTCATAGGGCAGCGCCAGTACGAGTCCCATGCGCGGTCTATCAGCAAAAGGGTCTGGAAAAACCCCTGGGTAGGAAATCAGGTAGGTGCATCCCCTATACAGGAATGGACAGCCCTGCACGTCTGGCTCTACTTATTCAGGACAAAGGCTCCTTATAATCCGGCATATGAGAAAGGGTACGACAGGATGGGGTGCTGGCTCTGCCCGTCTTCATCTTTATCCGATTTCTTCCAGCTTGAGGAAAGCCACCCTGAGCTTGCGAAAAAACTCAACTCTCACCTTCAGGCTTATGCAGAGAAAATGGGGCTTTCCCCTGAGTGGGTAAAGTACGGATTATGGCGCTTCAAACGCTATCCGAAAGTACTGCATGAACTTGCGGACAGAAAGGGAATTTCCCTGCTCCCTTCACAGGAAGCTCCAAAGGAACTCAATTTTGAAGTTGCAACAGGATACAGGCCCTGCAAAGCAGGAGGGATTTCTGCGGACGGAAGCTTCGGGCAGGCTATAGACATAGAAACTCTGGAAGAAAGTGGTATGCTCAAGCCGATGGGGAAAGTTTCTTTCATTGAAGGGGCTGCTTCTGTTGTCATGGGAGAATCGAGAGCTCAGGTCTTCGCTTCAGGAAATGTCAATGGAAGAAGCGAAAATGAAAAAACGCTTAAAAATCTCATGCGAAAGGTTGAGTTCTCAGTGAGGAGAGCTGTCCTCTGTCAGGGGTGCGGAATCTGTGTGGGACACTGCGAGCACGGTGCAATTGAAATGAATGAAAAAAGAGCCTGGATAAAGGACAATTGCATCCATTGCGGAGCCTGTATAGAGGTCTGCCCGCTTGTAAAATTCATATAAGCCTGTACAGGGAATTAAGATAAAAAACATAATAAAAACAGGACTTGAGGAATAAGCAAAAAGAGTAAGTGAACCCCTGGAAAGGAAGGGCGGATTGGATTTTTACCAGAGAAGGCGACCTTTCCAGGAGTCCAGGCTTTACAGCCTGTAAAAACAGTTATTCGGCATCAATATTGATTTCAAAACAACTTGCTATCTGGTTACCCCTCCGGTATGTGCCTGTTATCTTTTGACTGCCCTGGCAAGTTACCTGAATATCCCATACACGGTATCCCCCACTGCCGGTTTTTTCCTCATCTTCAGGAATAAATCTGTCTCTCATTATCTGCAACCCGTTACTTGTTGCGATATCCCAGCTGAATCCGCTAACGGGATTTTCCGGAAACTGGATTGTAAACGGTTTTTTAATCATATTGTCCCTCTCCTGACCGTCCTTATGCAGCCATCCTTCCTTGCCCGCATTATAAATTTTTTCGCCATTTATAGCGAATTTCTAATAAAGTGTCGTTTTGAAGAAACCCGCGTGCAGAGAGAATCTACATAAAAAATAGCCTGGCTCAAAAACGGGGATAGAAATTCAGGTTCTGGAAGTAATTTCTAAATATTAGCCTTATTATTATTACATTTCTTATGTGATAAATTTTATGAAAAAAATTTCCTTATGGTTAACGAAAAACAAGGACAATCAACGAAATTCTATTACAGAAGGGAGATGCTATTTATATATAAAAAATAAATATAAATTGTGTTGGGAACCTGAGCCCCGTGAAGATGAAATGGGTGAACATAACTTACCAAACAGAACTAAATAAGATCAACATAATTTTTTAAGATCAACATAATTTTCAAAATCAAACGTTTCCCTCAGTAATCAAAAAGGCTTTTCTGTCCTTTTTTCGTCTGGAGCCCACCTACCCTTATCCCTACACGCCTGAATTCGCCCCTGTTTTCTGAAAGGAACTCTTCCAGAATTTCTCCTGATACCTGAAGAAGGATGTTCTTTGAAGATACCGGGTGGCTGAGAGTGCGGCTTCTGGTAAACATTTTGAAGTTTGAGTTTATGACTGTGACTGTTACAATCCTGAAAGAGAGCTCCCTTGAATCCAGTTTTTCAATAACGTCTTCTGCCAGCTTTTCAAGCAGCGAAGAGATAAGCTCTTTATCCAGAGTATCTTCAGGCAGCGTCGCAATCCTTCCTATCTGTTCCGAGCCGTCCCTCTCTTTGAGGGGGGAATCATCAATTCCCGCAGCAGCCTGTTTAAGCCACGTTCCCCGGGACTTCCCGAAAGTGGAAATAAGTTCGATAACATCACGCTCTGCAAGATCCTTTACCGTAAATATGCCCATTTCCTGTAATTTTCTTGCAGTTACGTCCCCGATTCCCCAGAGTTTGGACACTTTCAACGGCCAGAGGAAAGCTTCCACATCCTGAGGGCTCACCAGTGTAATTCCATCAGGTTTTTTTGCGGAGGAAGCCATTTTGGCGATTAACTTGTTAGGTCCTATTCCTATAGAGCAGGTCAGGTTTTCCTTTTCTTTAATTTCTTTCTTAATCTGTCCCCCTAGCTCAAAAGCAAGGTTGAAATCTCCACCTGTCCTTTCAGAAATCTCAAGAAATGCTTCATCAACGCTTATCTGTTCAAAAGAATCTCCATTTATTCCGGGGTCTGCGTAGCTGCGGAGGATTTCCATAATCCTGTCAGAAACTGAAGTATAAAACTCCTTTCTGGCGGGCAGAAAAACAGCTTCAGGATTGAGTTTCTTAGCCCTTGAACACGGCATTCCCGCCCTTATTCCGAATTCCCGGGCAACATAGTTGCATGTGCTTACGGACCCGCTTAGTTCGCTTCGCCCTGAAAGCATGCAGACCACAACTGCTTTTCCGCGGAGTTCGGGTTTTTCCCGCTCCTCTACGGCTGCATAAAAATAGTCCATATCTATATGAAGAATGACCCTCTGCATCAAAGTAAAAGATGCAGGGAAGATTTGTATAATTATCTCTCAAGCTTATCTGCCTTTCAGGATGAAGCATTAACCTGAAATTTAAAGTACTAACCTGAAATAGAATTAAGAAGTGAGCACAAATTTCAAACCGGAAAGTACAAACCATAACACATAAAAAAGATAACTTCATTAGCTGTAACACTATTTTAAAAAAAGTTATATAAAAAGGCAAGCTGTGGTCTCATTACAGGACGTTTTCAGTTATGAGCAAATCAACCCCCCCACGAAATCCTGAAAAAGGAGCAGATCTACCGGTGCAAACTGAGGGCAAGAAAAGCCCACAAACCGGAAAAAATCCCGGAAAGACAGATAACCCCTCTGAGAGAACATGCACTCCCGTCCTTGAAGTAAAAGACCTCTGCCACAGATACCCACACCTGGAGTCAAATGCCCTTGACAAAATAAACCTGAAGGTATACAGGGGGGAAAGAGTTGCGGTGCTCGGGGCTAATGGAGCAGGAAAATCCACTCTTTTCAAACACCTTAACGGAATCCTGCGCCCTCTTTCCGGAGAAGTCCTGGTAAAGGGAGAAAAAATAACAAAAAAGAACGTCCGTATGTGCAGGGAAACAGTAGGAATAGTATTCCAGGACCCTGACGACCAGGTTCTTGCTCCAAGTGTTGAAGAAGATGTGGCTTTCGGGCCAATAAATATGGGGTTATCCAGAGAAGAAGTAGAAGCAAGGGTTAAAGAAGCCCTCCAGATGGTAGGGCTAACGGGTTTTGAAGAAAGAGCCCCGCACCACCTTAGTGGCGGGCAGAAGAAGCTTGTGGCAATTGCAGGCATCCTTGCCATGCGCCCTGAAGTTATCGTGCTTGACGAGCCGACAGCAGGGCTTGACCCTTTAAGTTCAGCCCGCGTCCTTGAACTGATTATGAAAATGAACAGAGAACTGGGGATTACTCTCCTGCTTTCAACCCATGATGTGGATGTTGTCCCTTATTTTGCGGAAAGGGTTTTTGTGCTCCATCACGGGAGACTTGAGGCTGACGGAAGCCCGGAGGAGATATTCAGTGACCCAAAACTTCTTAGAAAAGCTCATTTAAAGCTTCCGAGAGTTGCAGAAGTCTTCGAAATGCTCCAGCAGGAAGGACTCAATGTAAACATACAGATAACAGCCGAAGCAGCCAGAGACGAAATACTGAGGCTAATAAACTCGGGAAAGGAAAATGCCGGAATTGAGTGAAAGCCGAAAAGAAGGCTCCTTACTGGAGGATATATAATGGTAACTCTCACGGACATTGAACGCGAATCATATAAAAACAGCCCTGTACACCGGCTTGATCCCAGGATAAAACTGGTTTTTGCGCTTGCAATAATAATTTATGTGGTAAGCCTGCCCAGGATTCACGATAAAAATATGGTTCGTCTTTTTGCCGTAGAAGCTTATTTGATGCTTCTTGTGCTAGCTGCCGGGCTTGATTTGAGGTACTTTTTCCTCCGTATTCTTGCGATTTTACCTTTTGGGCTCGGGATTGCCCTTATCCAGCCTTTTCTGAGACCTTCCTTCATAGAAAATTATACGGTTTACCCTCTTGACCTGCCTTTAGGGTTAAGCATAACATATGAGGGAATTGCCTTTGGAAGCACACTGATTGTGAAATTTCTGGTCTGCATAACAGCTGTTATCCTGTTATCTTCCACCACGCGGCTGCGAGATATGGTTGCAGCAGCCGACAGGATAGGGATCCCCAGGGAATTTACTCTGCTCCTGAGCATGATGGTGCGCTATCTCTTCCTTTTCTGGGCCGTGCTCAAAAGGATACGAATTGCACAGCAGACCAGGCTCTTTGATATATGGAACAAAGATGTGCCGAGAAAATGGGTCATTGAGCAGGTAGGGAACAGCATAAGTTCGATTTTCATACGCTCCTATGAGCAGGGAGAAAGAACCTATATCAGTATGCTTTGCAGAGGCTATGGGAGCGGACACGAAAAATCGTATTACAGGACCAAAATAAAAACACTGGATATCATTTTTCTACTCATTAGTGCAGCCTGCATATTATATATCCATCTTTATATCTGAACCTGCTTTCGGCAGGTCGACATAAAAATCCATTCAATTTTTCTGTTGATATCGTTTTTTTCAGAACTTTTGAAATTAGATTTAAATCAAAAGCTTCGGGAGGGTCCAGAGCAGGTATTTATTCACAATAAGGTCAAAGGAACAGTCTTCAAAAGGCAGATTTTCCGCATCCGCATGGAATAAATCAATTTTTAGACCCATGTTATATCCGCATTATGCTTTGCTTTCTTGAGCATGCCTTCAGACAGGTCTATACCTGTTACCTCATACCCCATCTCGGCAAAAAGGAGGGCGAGAAAACCTGTGCCTGTCCCCACGTCCAGTACTTTTAAACGCTTGCCGGAAAACAGGGATTTTTCAAAGATTTGTTTCCAGACCGTACGCTCGTCTTCATCAAAACCATTTACTCCATTTTTGTAGGTTGAAGACCTGAAATTCCAGTAATCGGCAATAACTTCTTTGCAGTCTATGAATATTCCTCCATACAATACTGAAAATATGCTGAATACAAATATACCATCTTTTCATAACAAATATTACCAAAAGTTAAAATCTGATGAGCATATATTACTTAATAACTTATAAAATCAATCCCTCAAGGCTCAAAAAGATAGTAGAAATAGGGCTAATCTGGATTAACACCAATTTTACCAGGATGAACATCTATTCGACTTGATGGGTGAACATAAGCTACTGAATTAGACTAAAAAATAAAAATTACGACACGGAAGAAGAATTCATAAAAAAATTATCGAAAAAAATAATACCAAAATGTATATATGTAATACTGAATATCTACGATTATACAGGAAATATTCCAAGGTTACTTTCAAAAATACAGATCAGTGACAGTCAAAAGAGATTTGTAACTGATATAATTCCCCTGACAGCACCCAGCAAATTCTGACTTTTTGGGTGTTTACTCATATATGAAAATAATATCTGGAAGACATGTGAGCTGAAATGTTCATAGTAAAACGGGGAAAAATTAAAAAATAGGGTGTAAAAGAGGAAAATAAAAATGCATATACCAGATTCTTTTATTCCATTAACTCAGGCAATTGTCTACTGGGTGATTACCATTCCGTTTATTTTTATGTCAATGAAATGGGCAAAAAAAGAACTTGATGAAATGAAAATACCTGTTCTTGCAGCCCTTGCAGCAGGAATATTTGCAATTCAGGCCATGAATATTCCTATCGGGATGGGAACAAGCGGGCACATGGTAGGAGCAACTCTTGTTGCCATAGTCTTTGGAAGTCCCTGGGCTGGAGTTCTTGTACTCACACTCGTGCTGCTGGTACAGGGTTTTGCCTTTGGCGACGGTGGAATCACCACCATGGGTGCAAATATCCTTAACATGGGTGTAATTTCCGGATTTGTCGGATATTATACATATGCTGCCCTTCGTAAGAGTACTGGCACAAGCATTGCAGCCTTCGGAGGCGCATGGCTAGGGCTCTTTATTTCAGCAATGGCATGTGCAGTCCAGATGTATATTGCAGGCACCTTCCCCCTGGTTCCGGGCCTCATGGCAATGGGCACCTATCACCTGATAATTGGTTTTATTGGGGAAGGACTGATCACTGCAGTTGTAATCACAGCAATTGCAAAATCCCGACCTGACCTCCTGGAGGACAGTTTCACTGCCAGACCTGAAAAATCAAAGAAGGAGGCTCATGCATGAGCGGGAAATCGAATATGAAATTCCTTTACGCAGGAATTGTAGTTGCACTTTTGCTTTCCGCCCTTGCACCCTTCCTTGCGTCTCCAGACCCTGACGGGCTGGAAAGTGCAGCTGGAGGAGTAATTGAAGAATCGAAAATGTCTGAACTTGAAGAAATGGAGCCCGCAGTAAGCTCTCCAATGCCAGACTATACGATTGAAGGTATGGGTAAGAGTGGAGAAGTCATGGCGATTGCAGCAGGAACAATTGCAGTGCTGGTAATCAGTTTAGGATTTGGGAAGATTTTCAATAAAAAAGCCTGAGTAAAAACTATTTCCCTTTTTTGAAAAGCCGTTTTTCTTCCAGACAATGGAAGAAACGGCTGCCCATAAAGTTTTTGAGATATAAACATTTCACAGGGCTTATTTCAGAACTCGCTAATCAACTATTCCTGTTCCCCTGAAAAACTCCCGGCTTATTCACCAATAAATATAGTGCTTGAGGGGCACAGTTCTTTTACAACACAAACCTGGCACCTGGGTTTTCTTGCCTGGCATACTTTTCTCCCGTGATAAATCAGGGTCATAGAAACAGAATCAAGGTCTTCTTTCCGGGCAAGGGATATAAGATCATTTTCTATTTTCACAGGGTCTGAATGCCGGGTAAGCCCGAGCCTTCCGGAAACTCTTTTTACATGGGTGTCCACGGCAATACCCTCTATTACTCCAAAAGCTCTGGCAAGAACTATATTTGCGGTTTTTCTTCCTACTCCAGGGAGGGTTACCAGTTCTTCCATTGTCTGTGGAACTTCACCACCATAACGCTCGATAATCAGTTGCGCGGCAGCTTTGATATTTTTCGCTTTGCTTTTGTAAAAGCCTGTAGAATAAATATCCGCTTCAAGCTCCCTTATATCTGCTTTTGCGTAATCCCAGGCGGTCCTGTATTTTTTAAATAGACTTTCGGTCACTTTATTGATCTGGACATCTGTTGACTGGGCAGAGAGAACGGTTGCTACAAGAAGTTCTAGAGGATTACTGTAGTTTAGAGAAGGCTTTGCATCCGGATATTCTTCTTTTAAAAGAGCCCAGATACGGTCAAAGTTATGCCTGTTGTCAGGAATGTCATATTCCTGCACGGGTCCACTGGAAGCCAATTTATGGGGTTTTTCTTCAGGCATTAAAAGAACTCCAATATCATGTATTTACCAGAATAAGAACAGGTCTCTTAAAGGCATGTAGACGTCTTTTTATTTCTATCTTTTTCGGGTCAGGAAGAGAGAGGTTGAAAATGGAATAATTGTGGAAAAAATAGCATGTAAAAATACCAAAAGATTAAAGAACTACATGTCTGAAGGTTTATATCAGGATGTTAACAGAAATGCTGCATTTAAGGAGTTAAACTCTGGTTTTTTTCAAAGAAAGCCCCTCTTTCTAATAAAATAATATGTAAACCATAAGTTTTATAGCTAATAATTTTTAAACCAAGTATATTGGTGATTTTTTGGTAAAAAGGGCATTGCTCAGCGTCTCAGACAAGACAGGAATTGTGGAATTTGCGCGTGGGCTTGAAGCACTTGGCGTGAAGATTATCTCAACAGGCGGGACCGCGAAAATCCTTCGCGATGCAGGTATCGAGGTTACTGACGTTTCGGAAGTCACAGGCTATCCGGAGATGATGGGAGGAAGAGTCAAAACCCTTCACCCGAGAATTCATGGCGGACTTTTATGCCTCAGGGACAGCAAAGAACAGATGGAGGAGGCTGCAAAAGAAGACATCTCCCTTATTGATCTGGTAGCTGTAAACCTGTACCCCTTTGAAGTAACGGTTTCCAGAGAGAATGTGGAGCTTGAAGAAGCTATTGAAAATATAGACATAGGAGGTCCCACCCTTCTCCGCTCTGCAGCCAAGAACTACCGCTCGGTAACGGTAATATCTGACCCCTCAGACTACGGGCATGTCCTTAAGGAACTGCGCTCAAGCGGGATAATCTCCGAGAAAACCCGGGCTGAACTTGCGGTTAAAGCTTTCAGGCACACAGCGGACTATGATGCAGCTATTGACACCTATCTGAGCAGGACTCTGCTTGGGGAAGAAGTGCTGCGACTGAAATTTGCTGAAGGGGTAAAGCTTCGCTATGGAGAAAACTGGCATCAAAAAGCTTATTTCTACAAAGATCCTGCAATAAAAGGTCCGAGCCTGGCAAAAGTGATCCAGCTTCACGGGAAAGAACTTTCCTACAATAACTATGTGGATGCAGACAATGCACTCCAGACTGTCAAAGAACTCGGAAACGCTTCCCCTGCCGTGGCAATTGTAAAACACAACAATCCATGCGGGCTTGCTACCGGAAAAACACTCCTGGAAGCCCTGCAGGCTGCATGGGATGGAGACCCTATTTCAGCTTATGGGAGCATAATCTGTACAAACGAGACTTTTGACCTCAAAGCTGCAACTTTTTTGAATGGTAAATTCGTAGAAATTATCCTTGCCCCTGACTTCAAACCCGATGCTCTTGAATACCTGAAAAATAAAAGTGAAAACCTGAGGCTCCTTAAACTTCCGGAACTCAGAGAGGTTTTCGGAACAGAATATACCTACAAATATGTAATCGGAGGCATGCTTAAGCAGAGCCGTGATATAGGGATCTATGAAAAATGGGACTCTGTCACTGAAATTGCCTATCCAGAAAATAAGCGTGCTCTCTCGGAGTTTTGCCTTAAAGCCTGCAAAGCCACAAAATCCAATGCCGTGATCCTTGCTCATGAATATGAACCAGGGCAATTCATGGTACTGGGCATGGGGGCGGGGCAGCCTAACAGGGTAGATTCTATTCGTAAACTGGCAGCTACAAAGGCGGTTGAAAACTTAAGAGTAATATATGAACGCGAACAGCCTGCCGTATCTTTTGAAGAATACTGCCGGAAGATTATGTCAGAATGTGTAATGGCTTCAGACGCTTTCTTCCCCTTCGATGATAGCGTGGTCCATGCGGCAGAAAGTAACATTCGTTATATTGTTTCCCCTGGCGGTTCGATCAGAGACCATGAGGTCATTGCCACTGCAAACAGACTTGGAGTCTCAATGGTCTTTACAGGTATGCGGCATTTCCTTCACTGAAAAAATAAGTAGAAACAAAGAGGACTCAGGAATAGAACTGAGTCCAATATAAAACTCGGGTACTCCTGCATTTTATGGCAGGGTACATTCTCGTTTCATGTCTTTTTTAAGAGTCAAGAGTTTAAATGACCAAATGTTCCAAAAAATAGCGAAGATTTTTGAGTTTTTAACTGTATATAGAACTTTAAACAAAGCAAATCTTTAGAAGATTATTAATATAGAGACAGAGACATTCAGTTCATAATAGGTCGATTCACTTATATCAATAATTTGCCGGACAGCTAACTATGGATATTAATTTTTTACTTATGAGATTTAACTTAAATTTCGAATAAGCAGCGTAAAGCCATATATTAATAGAATAAATTTATTTCAATGAAATAACATACTTTTTTATAAAGTGAACAGATAATTTTCGGATTGGAAATTTTCTTTTTCGAAAGACAGATACACAGAATATCTTAATATCTGAAAAAAATTATTAAAGATTGGATATACTCTTGAAAAAGATAATATATATTGAATTCGTATATCATTCTAGCAATATTATATCATCTTGACATAACTGCCACCTCAATTCAATATAAAAGATGAGAAGAATTAAAAAAACCAAAATGCCTCCCCTGCAAATAAAAGTTGGAGAGCTTGTATATTAATTATAAGTTTCAAACGACTCCAGAAACTGCATGAGAAACCACGGGCTGATATTTGTGAAATCAACTGGACTTTTAAGCATCCTGACCTTTTCTGAAAAACGAAAAGATATCCTATTTTTACTTCAGGAGAGCCCCAAAACCCTTTCGGAGATTAAGGACTACTTCGATGTAAGATCACCTGAGATTTTACCTCGCCTGAAAGAAATGGAAACCGCAAATATGATTGTCAGGCAGGAAGGAATGTATCGATTAACTTCCCTGGGAAAAGTTTCAGCTATATATTACAAACCTTTCCTTGACACTCTGACAGCCATAGAAGCAAACGAAGACTTCTGGAGAGACCATGACATTACAGCAATCCCTGAGATTCTTTTAAGCAGAATTCAGGAGCTGAAAGAATGCAGGGTCATAAAAGATGAGCACGAGCATATTTACGATTCTCATAAAACATTTATGGATAATGTTCCGACCTCTGGCCGTTTCATGGGGTTTACGTCCATTTTTCTCCCAAGTTATCCTTCAATGTTTCTTGAGATGGCTCGCAGGAACATCCCCGTTTCTATAATTGTTACGCCAAATGTCTTTTTCAAAGTAAAAAACGAGCATAATGCTGAAATTGAAGAGTTCCTTAAGTTTAAACATACAAGTTTCCATGTTTATGACACTGCAAAGGTAGCTTTTGTCGTAACAGACCGATTCTTATCACTGTCTCTCTTTTTCAAAAATGGAACCTTTGACCCCAGGAGTGACCTTGTAGGTTTTGATTCTTCGTCAATTAAATGGGGAGAAGACCTGTTTAAATATTACAAAGAAAACGCAGTTGAAATTAAGACTTTGTAATCCAGAGATTCAAAATGATCTGTGGTTGCAGTTTATTAAGAAACGGAACAAAACAAAAAACAGGAGAAATACGGCTGAAGACTTACTGGTCTTCAGTCAAATCTGTTTGAGTCTATTTGAGTGGACTCCAGAACAGATTTCCGTACTAATTTTGAATGTTCCTGTTGTGAACTTCAGGCTCCAGATGCAGATCCGGGTGAAATTTTCATAAAAGGCTTTTAAGGCAATTTAGTATTTATGCGATTAAAGCGCCTGCAACCATTCTTAATCCCATAATGGATGTGGATTCCCCGTCAACAAGAAAAGTTCGTTCAAGTTTTTGTGAAGGAAATTCTTCATTCCCGGGATTTGTAAATTTCTGAATGCATATCAATCCGCAAACAAAACTGTAGAGAACTATAAGGGGCTCGAAAGCAAGGATTCCGTGGATAAGGGCAATCCCGATTATTAGATGAGAAAGCAGGTGCATAGCAAGAAGGAGATTGCGGGTTTTTCTTGTTCCCAGGCTTACTGGAAGGGTCTTGATGCCTGCAAGAGTATCTCCTTTAATATCCTTGAAATCGTAGATCGCAGAGTTAATAAAGAGTTTGACTCCAAAGAAAATAAAAACCATAACAACGGGAACAAGATTTCCATATCCTCTGCCTGCAAGTCCTGCAATGAAAATCCCCCATGTAAGCCCCACGACAATATTTTTAATTCCAAGCCCTCCTTTGAGTTTCAAGGCAAGCCTGCCTACTTTAATGCCTTTGCTGTACAGATAACCAGTTACGAAAGGTATGAATGCAAGTTCAAAAGCCCCTTCTTTTGCCAGGATATAAGTTCCTATTACAAAAGCCAGCAGTGAAACACGGAGTCCAACTTTTTTATTTGAGCCATTAAGTTCCTTTCGGTTTACAGAGTCTTCCTCGGATTCCAGAGCTCTGTCAAGCGTGTAAACTGTATAAATAATTAAGCCCCCTGCAACACAGGTTAGCATACTAGACTGTATGTTTAGTAGTAGAAATGCAAGATGAATTCTTAATGCGCCAGAAAATGCAACTAAAATAGAACTTTTAAGCAGTTCAAGAGTGGCATTTTTTTCATAATGACTAGAATTAGCAGTTCGACTGTGCTTGAAAATAGATCTTAGACTTCCAGAAAATACATTGGAGCTCATGAAACTAATAATGTTTGACTTTTAAATATTATTAATTCCATATAATATTGACAGATACGTATAATTGATAATTTACCTTGTGAATTGTATACGATTGAACTAACAATTTAAAGGATAAGATATCAATTATATTTATACAGAAAACGTATTCTACCGCAAATGATAAAAAGCTACAGAAGACGCGATAGAAAGAACCTGAATGAGCAGACAAATATATAATTCTGGACCTAACTGATATTCCAGACGACGCAGATGAGTACTTAAGATTTTGAGACCTGGGCAGAGTTAGTCCCCACAACGAGAAATATCCTGATAACAACGTTCAGTTATTCAATCGCGGAGAAATTGCCCGGGCATAATTTTCTACGGGGCAGTCAAAACAGGAAGCAAAAAATAAGAGGGCATCAGAATATCCATGTTTCTCCTGTCTCTCATTTTATGCAGAAGAAAGTACATCTGAACAGGCTTCCAGATTCCGGATAAATTAAGGGTGAAGTAAGGAAGACAGAGATAAACTGAGAAGGAACGCCTATTCTTTTTGTTTATTAAATTAGAAAAAATGCCTGCATGGAACTTAAAGTTAAAAATTTCATCCAGGGCGCATGTAAAGAGATATAAGTCCATTTCACAAAATATTTTACCATTTATAAACACGATTAGAATGATATCTGAGAGAGTATCCAAAAAATTACCTTGAAAAAGATAGGATCTAAAAGCTACATATATAGTAAAATAAGATTTATAATATAAGCACATATTTTGCAAACGGGAATAAGGCGGGTAAACTCAATTCGATAGAGGGCATCAGGACATTTTAACATTTCCGAAACTGAAAATTGCTCAGTGCTAAGAGAAATTCCTGTTTCAATGGATGCAGCTGCCTTTAAGAAATGCAAAAATCACACATGGGAAAGCTGTCAAGCTGGATGTCCAGTTCCTGGCAGAAGAATACCTTAACCTGTAGATTTCTAAAGGAACTGTATCAAAGGTGAGTCTGCCGGGAAGCAAACATTTGGGAATATGTTTTTGGGGGAGGGGAAACAAGCGTGTTTTCATCAGATCCAGATACACCTGAAGGAGACATGGACCAACAAGATCTGGAAGAGAGAAGGAGCAACAGCCCCTCTAAGGAAAGGTCTTCTGAGATGACGACGTCTGATAGCCATACTAAAAAAACTACTACTTCATGGCATTCCCTGGAAAATGAAGTTATATTCAGAAAACTTGCCACTTCTTCCAGGGGGCTTGAGCCTGAAGAAGCATTAATTAGACTTAAAGAATATGGGAAAAATGCCCTTCCAGAAAGGAAACCTCCTGGTATGGCAGAAATAATCTTTCATCAGTTTAAAAGCCCTTTAATTTATATCCTCCTTATAGCAGCAGTAATCTCACTCCTCCTGGATGATTTCAAAGATGCAGGGTTTATTTTCCTTGTAGTTATAATCAATGCTGTAATAGGTACTATCCAGGAGTGGAAAGCGGAACAGAGTGCAACCCACCTGCAGACGATCTTAAAAATTATGTCCAGGGTAAGGAGAGGAGGTACCGAGATAAAAATCTCTGCCGAGGAGATAGTCCCTGGGGATATCATCCTGCTGGAATCAGGAAATCGAATCCCTGCTGATCTCCGTATTTTCCGTGCTACGAACCTTACTATTGATGAATCGCTTCTTACCGGGGAATCTGATGCTGTACAGAAGACTGCAGGCATACTTAAAGAAGATACTCCCGTTAGTGATCGGTATAATATGGCATATGCCGGAAGTACTGTGATTACGGGACGAGGCTGTGGAGTGGTGACTGCTACAGGCAGCCGAACCGAAGTTGGTATGATTGCCCGTGCAGTCACGGAAACAGAGTCTGCAAAGCCACCCCTTCTTATACGGATGGAAGATTTTGCCCAGAAAATAGGAATTGTTGTAATAGTTGCAAGCTGCATAATGAGCGTGATTGCACTTTCACAGGGGACTGCACCTATTGAAGTTTTTTTCCTTGCAGTAGCTCTCGTCGTGTCAGCTATTCCGGAAGGGCTGCCTGTAGGGGTTACGGTTGCACTTTCAATTGCATCCACCCGAATGGCGAGAAGGAATGTAATTGTCCGCAGGCTCTCTGCAGTAGAAAGTCTTGGGAGCTGTACTACTATAGCGACCGATAAAACCGGTACTCTCACCGTCAACCAGCAGACTGCAAGAATGGTCCTGCTGCCTCCGGGAGACTATTTTGAAGTTTCAGGAGAAGGGTATACTCCTGAAGGGGAGATAAAAAAGGAAAAAGGAGCCTCTCCCGAAACAAAAGAAATAGAAAGACTTCAAAAACTTGCACTGGCTGCTGTGATCTGTAATGAAGGTACTCTCTTTCAGGAAGATGGAAAATGGGTCCATCATGGAGACGCCATAGATGTCGCTTTTCTTGCGCTTGCATCCAAAACAGGCATAAATCCGGAAGAGATTAGAAAAAAAGTAAAGCCAGTTGCTGAAGTTCCCTTCGAATCCGAAAGGATGTATGCGGCTGTATATTATCGGGAAGATAGCGGTTCCATCAGAGTAGCTGTCAAAGGAGCTATGGAAGCTGTTCTCCCGTACTGTACGGCGATGAATACAGCAGAAGGCAAGGTTCCGATTGATTCGGATGCCCTTAACAGGGAACTGAACTCCCTGATGGAGAAAGGGTATCGTGTGCTCGTTGTGGCTGAAGGTCCGGTACCAGGAAAGATAGGCGAAACACCAGAACTTGACTCTGTAAAGCCAGAACTCACATTCCTCGGAATTACAGCTTTCATAGACCCCCTGAGACCCGATGTCAGTGAAGCTGTACAGACCTGTAAAAAGGCTGGTATTGACGTGATAATGATCACAGGGGACCACCCGAAAACTGCACTTGCAATAGCCGGTGAGCTTGGCATCACTCATTCTAAAGAGGAAATGCTTACAGGTAGAGAGATGGAAGATCTTGGCGACCCCGAACTTCCCACTTTTATGACTACCCTTGAAAAGATACGAGTGTTTGCAAGGGTAACCCCTGTACAGAAAATGCAGATTGTGGATTCACTTGTCAGGAGAGGGCACTTTGTTGCTGTAACAGGGGACGGGGTCAATGACGCCCCTGCACTCAGGCGGGCAAATATAGGCGTTGCAATGGGGTCAGGGACCGATGTGGCGAAAGATACATCATCCATGATTGTAACCGATGACACGTTCTCTTCTATTGTTGCAGGGGTTGAGGAAGGAAGAATTGCTTATGACAATATCAGGAAGGTCAGCCTTCTTCTCGTCTCTACAGGGCTTTCAGAGGTTATTCTGTTCATACTTGCACTTTTTATAGGCTTGCCAGTACCACTGCTCGCAGTGCAGCTCCTCTGGCTTAACCTCGTCACGAACGGAATTCAGGGAGTGGCTCTGGCCTTCGAGGCAGGGGAACCCGGAGTAATGTATAGAAAACCGAGAAAACCCGAAGAAGGGGTCTTTAATGACCTGATGGTAAAAGAAACTCTGATCTCAGGGGCAACTATAGGGATCATAGCGTTTGCAGCCTGGGCCTGGTTACTCTGGGAAGGATATGAGGAGACACTGGCAAGGAATTCCCTGCTGCTCTTGATGGTTCTCTTTGAAAATTTCCATGTATTTAACTGCCGTTCCGAGTACCGTTCAGCATTCCGTGTGCCTGTCAGGAACAACTACTTTCTTGTCATCGGCGTTATCCTGATGCAGGGGCTGCATATTTTTTCCATGCATATACCTTTCATGCAGGAACTTCTCAGTATAAGCCCCGTTTCATTTCAAAGCTGGTTCAGCTTTTTCATAATTGCAGGCACGGTTATTGTTGTGATGGAAATCTTCAAAAAGATCAGGGCTACTCGCAATAGAGATATGTAATAACGTAAGCGCATTAAAATAGCTAAAAATTTCCTTCAGAACTGGCATTCTTCAAAAGGAAAAACCTTCACATTGGGATAGATGCCCATATTGTAGAGTACATTGTAGAGGATATCTGCCTTTGGACCCTGAATGTACCTGCACCCATGAAGCATAGGCCAGAGATTTCTAGAGTGTATATCCCACGATGCATCTCCTTCAAACCAGTAAAGGTAAACATATCCTGAAGATACGTCAATCATTTTCTGGATTGAGGAACGGATATCTTTCATTCCAGGGAATATGATGCAAAAACGACATCATAAGGAGGGCAAAGGTCAGTCCCTGCATCAACAGTTTCCCGGTCTTTATAAACACAATCGATATTCCTGATCCCACAGGTCTCAATCTTTTGTTTGAGAAGATCCATCATCCCTTCTGCAGGCTCAACTGCCGTCACATGCGCACCCCTCCCGGCAAGAGGAATTGCCGGGCTCCCTGGACCAGAACCGATTCGAGGGCTCTGGACTCCTTAGTGAAAGCCATTCCTGATTGGTCAGGACCAATAGAAGTAGCAAAAATAGACAGCGTTGTTAAAAAATAACAGATCTCAGAAATGAACAATAAAAAATCCGGGAGTTTGAACCCGGTAATACAATAAGGTTAAAGTATCTCTTCAGAGAGGGATCATCTTTTTTCCATAAGACTCGTTCAGTACCTGACCCATGGCAGTGTAAATTGCTGAAAGCCCTGTTAAAATCCCTTCAAAACCTGCAACCCTCAGTATTGCTGCACTGCCCAGATAGTTTCCAGCTGCAAGCAGGAAGAATAGGATCGTGAGAGTAAGGAAAACAACCTGCAGCGCCCTTGATGCCTTGAGTGTCCCTACGAACATGTAAAGGGTGAAAAGTCCCCACATGAAGAGATACGCAGCAAAAGATGTCGAGGAATGGGCCAAACCTGAAAAATTATCTCCTAACTTGGGGAGCAGGACGATTCCTACAAGAGTGAGCCAGAAAAGCCCGTAAGAGGTGAAAGCTGTAGCCCCAAAAGTATTGCCTTTTTTCCATTCTTCGATCCCGGCAATGACCTGAGCTAAGCCACCGTAAAAGAAGCCCATGGAGAGTATCATCGCATCCATCGGATAAAAGCCGGCATTGTGTATATTCAAAAGCACAGTCGTCATTCCGAACCCCATCAAACCCAGAGGAGCAGGGTTTGCGGTTAAATCCTTTATTTTTACATCACGAATGTCCATAACATCTTTAATGTTTTGACTCATGAAATCCAATCCTCCTTCCCGTTAACCGGATATTTAGCCTGAACTTCCAATAAATATTACGAGGAGACCTCTGCCCGTTTTTCAGGTCTCTTTTTCACGTTTATGTAATTATTAATACTTATATTTAAGGACAGTAGATAAATTTTCAATACATCAGAAATATAAAACTCGCTGGCATATAAGTATATCAATTGACTATGGTTGAATATATTAGACAGAGATAATATGTATTTAGTCATGCTTGTCTTTTTTAAAACAGGATGATTTTTACCGCATTTCTCTTTTAAGACGATATTTCCATGATTTTAGCCCATCTGTCTTTTGGTTAAATACGGAGTTTTTCAGAAAAACGATAGCAAGAAAAATTGTAAAAATTGAAAGGACATCTGCGGAAAGCGGATCCCATAATCAAGACAATCTTTATTCCAGCAAAAAATTATGAAAAATAAGATCAGAAGGGATTCAAATCCCCTCGATTAAAATACATCCAATAATATATATTATCAAATCAATGATTTGAGGAAACAACCCATTCTTCGAATTAGCGCTTAAGGCCGCTCTAAATACTAAAATTAGTCGATAACAAATAACTTACTTGTTTTTGTCATAGTCATAAAAAACGATTTTAACTTTTTCTTCTGTAATCAATCCCTGATTAATTATTTCGTCAAGTTTTGATTTGACCTTTTCGATTTTCTCTTCAAGATCAACAACTTCGATAAGTATTGGCAAATCAGTAGATAAGCGGAGTATGGAAGTCGTACGAATAATGCTGTGTTTTCCAAAGCCTGTTATACCCCTGAAAACGGTTGCTCCTGCTATTCCCTCCGCTTTTAGCCTTTCAACAATATGCATGTACAGTGGCTTGCCGTTATAGCGGTAGGATTCTCCTATATATATTCTCAGCAATATGGCTGTAGACTCTCTTTTCATGGAGTTTCCCTCCGCAGTCTCCGGTATATCCGCATTCATTTAATTTCCCCTCAGTAAATAAGTACCAATGCTCAAAGCTACAATCTTACCCAAATATACAGCCATTATAGAAAATAATACTGTTGATACTACATTTATTGCCATTAGCATTAACTTTGAGTCATCAAGTAATCTAAATGATTCACATTGGTCATCGGTTAAGACCTTCTTTTCCTCTTGCAATAGTGTTTTTCATTTCACATTTTCATTCAAACCATTCTTCTCTGAACCTTTCTCTGTTTACATGCGGATCCAATGCTTGACTTTCGTAT